>Ga0115851_101746_pt1 | contig 11558 bp, 11 predicted proteins | sample InSIn2gowninarea_FD_83865 | JGI IMG/M metagenome (GOLD analysis project Ga0115851, IMG submission 83865)
TGTCATAATATGCAAACACATGCAAAGTGCCTTGAAGCAAAAATCCATAGAGCAGAATTTGTTTTTGCCATAACTTGAGAACCATGCATCCATTTGACAAACCGTTTTATGTGGGATTGTACAAGGTCGATGAAAACATGCCTGAGCAGTTTCATGCAATTCCGGTGCACGGTTTCCAAGGAATCAGCCTCCATCACCATCAGCCATTTTTGCATTTTCTCCATATCCATCCATCCGTTTCAAAACCTGTTTCATGGGGAGATGCATATGGGTGATAGTAGCTTACCCAAGCAGTTTCAGCCAATTCTGATGCACGGTTTCCGAGAAATCAAGCTCTGAAATCTTCAGCCATTTTCCATTTTTCTCGAAATCCGTGCATCCATTGATCACGAATTTGCTATGGGAGATGCATAATGATGGTAGGAACATGCTCCCCGAGTTTCAGATCAATCCGATCTACCGTTTGGGAGAAATGGCAAAAAGAAGTTCTGGTTTTGTGACCATGCAGCCGCAGCAGCTTGAACAGGCAGAGTTGAACGTGGAAATGATTGCATGCACTTAGATCCGGCCAGAGGACACCTGCACATGAAAAAAAAAATCAAGGATTAGCAGCCAAGCCACATGCAATCAGAAAAACTAAGCATGCAGCAGCAAAATCAGAGCAGGCAGTAGCAAAAAGCTCACGGCAGCCATTCAACTTCGAGGTATGTGACAAACTCATTCCTCTATTGCATAACTTTAATTCGAAAACTGCATGAATTAATGGAATGGTGGGATTAAGCCACGAATTAGCGACGTTCAGCTGATTGTCGTCCCTAAGAACTCAGCCGGCAGTCACGCAGCATGGTCATTCACGTGAAACTGAAAAAACACAGCCAGTCATGGATAGTTTAAACTCCAGTGAAACAAATGGTAAGGGATCACAGGCAGATGGAACTGCAGAGGATGAACAGTTTGCATGGGCTAAGCGCAGGTCTCTGCCACCTCACCACAAATCACGCAGTGAATAAAGGAACGCTCGGCTGAAGACTCACGTTAATTGTTGTTCAGGTACACTTGCTAACTGTTGTTCATTTACACTTGAAAATGTTAAACTCACGTCCTTCATCAAGTTTTTGGGCTTGTTAACAATTCTCCCGCATGCAAAGATCATTCAAAGGCCGAATCACGCTCTACAGGTGTTTCTACAGGATGTCGTCTACAGGAAAGTGCAGCAGAGTCTTCCCGAGCAGAGAAGCCTAAGGTTCTTCATCAAGTTTGGAGCTTGAAGAAAGATGGACAATTATCATATGGCCAAGGGTGAAAAACTTGCCCCTCCTTATGCTAGACGGGGTATAATTCCTCTTGCAATACCACTGTCAGAAGACCAATCAGGGGCTTTCACAGCTCTTCTAAAATGGCCAACCAGTCCAAAAAGCATGGAGATGCTCATTGTACGAGTTCAGAAGTATGGTGTGTCACGTTTAGCTAAGACTGTAAGCCACTGATTTCAAATTGAAAATGAAGCTCTTGAAGTTTTGCATGTGGATCAATATATTCATAGGATTCTGGTAGAAGAAGATTGGAATGGCTATGAGGACGCAGCAAATAGCCTCTATGCTGCTTCAGGAGATGCTAGCTGAAAACTTAGAAGTTAGCAATGCATGCAGAAAACTTAGAAGTCAGCAATGCATGGTGAACCTATACATGGGTGTGAAGGCTTGATTTCGTAAAGTGGTTGTTAACTTGTGCAATTTATGTCATCCTCTGTAGCAAAAGCAAAATGGTTACAAGTTTTGGCTTCATCAAATCCTCACTGCAATTAGGTTCACCCATTGTAATTCCTCATATTTCTTACCTTTGTTACATAAGTCTACTTGCCAGCTGCAGCATAAATGTTTTATAGCAGCACATAAGTTGCTGATACAATGAGTCCAAATAAAAATGCATTCTGCTGCATGTTTCCCTAGCTCCATATTCCCATGGGTTCTTTGGGCATCCATGAAAGCTGCCACATTATGGCAGGTGATTCATATAGCATTTTGTTGATCTTCTGCTTTGGAAACATTCCTAGCTTGGCCATGGAGGTCAACCAGGCATATTGCTCCAATTTTATGTTGTGCTATGATCCTAATTAATGGGGGCAAATCATCAAATCACACTAGCTCAGAGTTACAAGCAGCAGGCAGTGAACAATGAGCAGGTTACATGTTCAGAGTTACAAGCAGCAGGCAGTGAGGAAGAAGAGCAGGAAGGAGGAGGAGATGAAGGCTACCACAGCCCAACTGAAAGGAAAATCGCCCACAGCCAAGCAGGCCGAAACAGTGGTGCTGTCTGTTTCTACAGGAAGTTAGCAGACTGTTTCTACAGGAAGACAGAGACCGTTTCTACAGGAAGTTTGAAAAGAGGGAAGCCAAAGGAGAAATCGGCCGAGATGTTAGCCAAGGAAGCCACCAGGGCCATCAAAGACGAGAGGAGAGATTTGGTTGCTCAGAGGATGAGCAACACTTTCAGTAGGGGGTGATGATGAGCCCCAACAATGTACAATTATTTGGGTTCATTCAACTTCCTAATTTGACTTAATCCACCATTCTCATTTGTTTATTGCATGTTTTTGATTATATTTGTGTTAATAGAGTGAATTTGGTTAGTCATTATGCCAACAAGTCTAATGGGTGCTTTGTGTAGCCTTTTTGGTCAATTTGGAGACAATATTGAAGGTCTTAATGAGCACTTGGTAGCCAAATTCGTGGGAGAAAAAGCTAGAGGATTTGTAGGAAGGTGTCCCCTTCATTTATGGGCCCTTACCTCGAATTCTCCACCATTAGCTCAGAGTTCAAGGGCCACCGAATCAATCAACTCAAGGGCAGCCAAGCAAGTCAAGTAGGACTGTTGTTAACTCCAAGTTTTGGGCAGCCGAGTCACTTGATTTTAGGAGGACTGTTGGGTCCTCAAATTGTATAAATAAGAAGGCCTAGGGCCTCATTTTGGTTAGCCAGTGTAGCCAATAGATAGTTAGTCATTTCATAGCCTTGTTGTAGACATTTTGTAATTCGATTTGTAGGCAATAGATTAGCTTTGCTTTCAGCTCATGCTCAAGCTCTCCTTGTGGACAGTTTTGATGTAACTTTTCATTTCTTGATTAATAAAGATCGATATAGCTTTGCACCAGCTCTAAATCTTTCATGGGAGGCTGTAGCTCTTGGGGTTGGGCCCATCTCAAGCACCCAACACCTCCTTTGTTTATCTTTATGTGTTTGCTGCGTTCTTGAAATAAAAATCTGCTCTCTAGATCTTGCTTTGTTATTTTAGTTGTTTTTGATGGTTAACATAGCTTTTTATGGTTGGAATCGTTTGGTAGGAGTTTTTCATGCATGTAGACCTTTTTGAATGTTCTTACTCACGTGATGTACATGGTTCTCTTTCCCAACGAAGCTGCTGTTTATTTATTTCATTGACAATTAGATTAAGTTAGCCAGGACTTGGTTTGTTTGCAAGAATTTATTGATTCATTTGAATGAGCATTGTGCAGGGCATCTCTATCATCTTCATCTCCTCCTCGTGCATTTGAGCCTCGTTCAGATCAGCTCCTCCATCACCAAGTCTGTTCCCTCATCTCCCATCTTCTCTTTTGCCAAGTAACCTTACCTTCTTCTCCATTGTTGTCTCAACTACCTTCAAGCCAAGTCAGCCTCCCACATCATCTCACCACTCCATCCATCAGTTCCTAGACCTCTTCACACCCCTATCTCACCTCCATACTCGTCCCTCCATCTTTTTCCCTCCATCCACGCTCAAAAACCCAATCACGAAACATCCTGTAGAAGAATTACAAAACATCCTGTAGAAATCCTAAACTTCCTGTAGAAGCCCCTGCAGACTTCCTGTAGAAGTTCATAAACACGGTTGCATGGCATCCAGACTTTGTGAAACTCTCGGAAAGAATGTTAGGGATCCCTTAGACCATCTTCGAGCCTTCCCAACTTTTCCCAAAGCATTTCATCCCTTGATCCATCCCTGCACAGTGGAAAACTAGTTAAAAGCACATGCATGATAATTTTCATAACTTAACCAAAAAGACAAAAAGATGTTTTCTCTAGTTAAAGGTAGTGTAGACACATGCATCTGATCATCATAGAAGTAGTAGCACCTTTTCTCATAGTTTGCATCTTTGTTTTTGCATTGGTTAGATTGGCTGGTAAAATTAGGGTTTACTAGGGTTTCCATGTTTGGTTGGCTTTCAATTCATTCTTGCAAAGTAGGCTTATTGCTTTTGAGATAGTCTTCATCCATCATTTAGAAAGCTTCTTCTGAGATCATATAGAAGTTGGCTTGAGCCCTAGCGGACTTGTGCCAGCTGACCAAGTGACAACTGCGACAAGAGCTAGTACTTGTGCATACAGCGCCGTCGCTTCCAAGTTTGTTACGAACTACCAGGTTGATAAAATTAGAGATAGGAAGCTCCAGGAGTTGTAGCATTATTGCTACAATACTAGAGCCCACCATCTTTTTGGCGCCGTTGCCGGGGAAGCGTCAGAGTATTAGTAATTGTTGCTTTTCTTCTACTTTCCTACTCTTGCTTTCTGCCAAGTAGTTTATTTCATTTCCATTCTGCAAAAGTAGCATAGACATTTCCTTCTTTCATAGATTAGCATTTCAATTCCGCAAGCGTAGACTAGCGTTTCCATTCCTGCAATTTCATTTGAGCAAAGTAGATTAGTTCTTTCCTACTTTCAATTCAATTCTGCATCTTTATTTCAGTAAGATAGTTAGTTGTAGATCAATATGTTTCAGTTTTGCAGGTACCAAAGAAAAAAAGCAAAATCAACCAAAAAGATTTCTTTTCATGCCTTGTAGGAGTAGAGATAAATTAGAAAAATATTTTCACAACACCCCCCATTGCTTTACACAGCCAACCTTCTCTCTTCTTCGATGGCTGTGACTAAGAAGAACCCCTGGGTGGACATCAAGGCATATTCAAAGAACCTCTAGGGGGGAAGAAGAAGAAAACATTCCTCTAGAGAAAATGGCTACAAGCAGAAATGTTGGTAGCAGTACCTTGTCTAAAAATGAATTTGAAAATCAGATAGAAGGTTTCAAGAGTAATATGAGGCAGTTTCTTGCCATGCAATTGGATACCCTGTGGATCCAAAAGAAGCAAGAGGAAGCCAAGTGGGCTTTGGTCACCTTTTGTCCTAGGTGCACTAGAAAGCATCCTAGGAACGAATGTCCAATGCACTCCCTAGAAGTGTGTTTTGTCTATGAAGAATACCATCCTACGAATTGGTGCCCTTGCTTGCCTGGACTTAAAGTTGCATATCAAAGAGTTAAAGGAGCCATTGAACCACTCTATTACCAGCAGGAACTGCAAGGGACACCTGAGACCTATTATGACCCCTATCAAGCCACTTTCATGCCTTCTTGGGGTCCCCCTGCTCATCCTTCCTGGTTCACACCTCCTCCTTGTTCCCTCACAGATCCATATTATGCCCAACCAGTTGATCATTCGTTTCACTCTTATGCTCAGCCACAGCCTCATTGGAATGCACCTTATCAGGGGTGGAGGCCCCAGTACAAATCTCATCCCGCTCATTTTCCTCCATCACCTGCTCATCCACAACCATCGCCTCCTCCTCCACCAAGGCAACCCCAAATGCCTACCCAACCACAATGCCATCCATCTCCATCTCAATTTCACACCTCCACTCAACTACCCGTGCCATTTCCAAAGCGACACATTGGAGCAGCTCAACCCAATTGTAATGCTGAGGCACAACATGTCCAAACAACTCCTCTTGAGCTAAATGATCTTCACCATAGCTCAGGAAGAGTGTTGCAAAGCAGAGACTATATTGAAAGCATTAAAGGACCACATCCAGCAGAAGAAGATTCCAAAGAAAAGATCAAAGAACCATGGGTTGCACTTGATGAAGAGAAGGCATCAAAATCAGAGATCGAGATAGTTCCCTCATGGTTACCATCAAATCTTCCATGTATTCAAGAGAAAGATCAACAAAAAGAGGAAGATCAGAAGATCATGATAGAAGGTGACATGAAGAATGATCCAAATCAACAAGACGACCAAGGATATCAAAGCTATATTGAGATATGGTTTCAGAAGGTCACTAAGTTGCAGCGGTACTCTCTTCCTCAGCTATGTTTGATCCCTGCAAAGTCAGATCATTTGGTCTCTAAAGTCCGGATAGTTGTCCAAGCATGCATTTCGAGCCTTCACATCATTTTTTCTCTAATCTCGATGTGCACATGGCTCCATTGGAAGTATTCTTATACTTGAAAATGATTTTGTTTTTCAAGTAGGGTAGGGTAGAAAAAAAGGAGAAAAAATGAAAATAAGAAGAAAATAAAAATCTAAGGTGAAAACCTCCTCAGAGGCGCCTTAGATTGGCTCATTGATTGAAAACCTCCATGAGGCGGTCAATGGGTTGGAAAGAAGAGGAAATAAAAAGGGAATAAGATCCCTGGGTGAAAACCTTCCTTGGAGACGCCCAGGGCAGGCAATTAGGGTGAAAACCTCCATGAGGCGCCCTAGTTGTTTTTCAAAAAAAAAGAGAAAGAGAAAAAGAAAAAAATAAAACTAATTTCCATTGGCTAATTGCAGGTTGCAAGAAGGACGTTTCATGACAGGAGGAGCACTCAAATCAAGGTTAAAGGAATTTTTCTTGTGCCTTCTACAGGAAGCTCTGTATTTCTACAGGAAACATCCTGTAGAACCTTTGGACGAGCCAAATTCAAGTTTAAAATGGAATCTGATGGTGGGAATCTGTTGATTAGGCCTACAAGCACTTATGTGTCCATCCCTTGCCTTTCTCCATCATTCGTCCACCTCATTGTGCTTCTCATTGTGCTTCTACAGGAACTTCCTGTAGAAATTGAGGGAAACTAGTCATGGATCTCAAAAAGTGGTTTGGCGAACATGGTAGCTTCCTCAAGGGTTCAGAAGTCCTCATGCCATCTTCCAACTCCTCCTCCATCATCTCCATACCTGCATCGCAGCCCAAGCTCAGTTTTTCCTTCCATGCAAACACATGCAAAATGCCTTGAAGCAAAAATCCATAGAACAAAATTTGTTTTTTCCATAACTTGAAAACCATGCATCCATTTGACAAACCATTTTATGGGGAATTGTACAAGGGTGATGACAACATGCCTGAGCAGTTTCATGCAATTCCAGTGCACGGTTTCCAAGGAATCAGCCTCCATCACCATCAGCCATTTTTACATTTTCTCCATATCCGTCCATCCGTTTCAAAACCTATTTCATGGGGATATGCATGTGAGTGATGGTAGCCTACCCAAGCAGTTTCAGCCGATTCCAATGCACGGTTTTCGAGAAATCGACCTCTGAAATCTTCAGCCATTTCCCATTTTTCTCGAAATCCGTGCATCCATTGATCATGATTTTGCTATGAGAGATGCATCATGATGATAGAAACATGCTCAGCAAGTTTCAGATCAATCCGCTTTACCGTTTGGGAGAAATGGCAAAAAGAAGTTCTGGTTTTGTGACAATGCAGCAGCAGCAGCTTGAACGGGCAGAGTTGAACGTGGAAACGATTGCATGCAGCTCAGATCCGGCCAGAGGACACCTGCACAAGGAAAAGTAATCAAAAATCATTAGCCAAGCCTCATGCAATCAAAGGATCCAAGCATGCAGCAGCAGAATCAGAGCATGCAGCAGCAAGAAGCTTCACAAGCAGCCGTTTGGCTTCAGGTACGTGACAAAACCTATTCCTCTATTGCATGAATCTAATTCAAGAACTGCATGAACGAATGGAATGGTGAAATTAAGCCATGAATGTAGCAAGAAACCCAATTCTCTAGCACTCACGAGAAATCACGCCGCATGCATGGGTCAGTCATGCACGTGATTTAAAAAAAATGTGGGCAGTCTAACTCCAGTGCAACTGATGGATGAGATCACAGGCAGAGAACACACAGTTAACAACTGCAGTTCATGATGGCACAACAGTTGCATGGGCCAGCACACGTATGTGCCACCTCACTCCAAAAATCACGCAGAAATCTGAGCGCTCAGCTGAAATTCAAAGACGGTTGTTCAACTTGCACTTGAAAAGCATGTTCTTTTCACCCAAGCTGGCTACGTTGTTGCATCAAGGAAGCAATGTTCGGGTTCTCTTGCCGGGTTCCCTTTCTCACATTGTCCAGCACACAGCTCCAGGGAGTTTGCAGGGCCCTGAAAGTGGATCTGACCAAGAAATTGATCAACCACAGGTTAAGTGAAGGCTCATTACAAATGGGGACGGTATGAATGTCATGTATGCATTCTCTAATGAACAGTCATGTTATTCACCAATGATGGTCTGTGTTCATTTTTTCTATAATCGTTCAGCAGATGCAATTTTTAACATTGTTGTCAAAGCTGATGAGTCAATCGAGTCTCCTGTTGAATCTGGAGCACCAACAACAGAATACATGATCAACCTGTGGTCTTATCAGAACCACCAGAAGCTACTCCTATGCAAGAGATTTGCTGTCTTGGTCCAGGTCAAACAATAGAGGCAGAGTTGTATGTTTCTTTTCATCATCAGTTAGTGCCTCTCAAGTTGGGTGTCTATTGCAATAAGGATGGCTAATGACAGCAGTTCCTCACATATCTATAGAGAAGAAAACACTGAAGCAATTACAAGCTCGGCATACCTGGAACGCAGTATCCTGGATGGACAAAGAAGATTGTGTATATATATTGCAGAAACAACAAGGGTTACATCTTGGCTCTATATTCAAATCTGTCTAGACACATCACAACGAATTTATGTGATACTCAGTATACCTGTGATTAAAGGAAATATCTATGGATGTATAAACCTAGGAATATATATGAACATCATCTCGTCAGCCTGCAAGTGTTTTTATCAAAGAGATGAAGTTGAAGGATCTGTCCTATGATCAAGGATCTCAGCATACAGTATATTGGCCTGCAGACCTCAGTGTGAACTGTAATTTGATATCTCTCAATGGGTATTTGAAATAGAATTCCACGGTTGCAATCACAGTTAACACCTTTATCATATTCTTGTTGCTTGGAAACATGACCATGGCTTAGCTTGTGGATTTAACCAACTTTCTTATTACAAGACATACGAGTGCCCTCACGTTGCAGGTTTTAGGAAATGCCAAGGGCACCATTTCTTCCATATGATTGCATATATTTGTGCACTCATAACAAGGCTGAGGATTCACTAAGAAAAGCAGCAGATAGTGAGGAAGAAGAGCAGAAGGGCGAGAAGACGAAGGCTGCCACAGCCAAGCTAAAAGGAAAAGCACCCTCAGCCAAGCAGGCTAAGACAGTGCCGACTATTTCTACAGGAAGACAGAGAACTATTAGCAGACTGTTTCTACAGGAAGTTAGCAGACTGTTTCTACAGGAAGACAGAGGACTGTTTCTACAGGAAGCCAACGAACTGTTTCTACAGGAAGTTTGAAAAGAGGGAAACCAAAGGAGAAATCGGCCAAGATGTTAGCCAAAGAAGCCACCAGGGCCATCAAAGACGAGGAGAGAGATTGGTTGCTCAGAGGATGAGCAACACTTTCAGTAGGGGGGGTGATGATGAGCCCCAAAGATGTACAATTATTTGGGCTCATTCAACCTCATAATTTGACTTGATCCACCATTCTCATTGGTTTATTGCATTTTTTTGATTATTTTTATGCTAATAGAGTGAATTTGGTTAGTCGTTATGCCAATAAGTCTAATGGGTGCTTTGTGTAGCCTTTTTGGTCAATTTGGAGACAAAATTGAAGGTCTTAATGAGCACTTGGCAGCCAAATTCGTGGGAAGACAAGCTAGAGGATTTGTAGGAAGGTGTCCCCTTCATTTATGGGCCCTTGCCTCGAATTCTCCACCATTAGCTCGGAGTTCAAGGGCCACCGAATCAATCAACACAAGGGCAGCCAAGCAAGTCAAGTAGGACTACTGTTAACTCCAAGTTTTGGGCATCCGAGTCCCTAAATTTTAGGAGGACTGTTGGGTCCTCAAATTGTATAAATAAGAAGGCTTAGGGCCTCATTTGGTTGGCTGGTGGTTAGTCATTAGTTAGCCAGTAGATGGTAGCTAGTGGTTAGTCATTTTGCAGCCAATAGTTAGCTAGTTTGTAATTCAATTTTGATGCAATAGATTAGCTTTGCTTTCTGCTCATGCTCAAGCTCTCCTTGTGGACAGTTTTGATGTAACTTTTCATTTCTTGATTAATAAAGATGGATCCAGCTTTGCACCAGCTCTAAATCTCTCTTGGGAGGTTGTATCTCTTGGGGTTGGGCCCATCTCAAGCGCCCAGTACCTCCCTTGTTTATATTTATGTGTTTGCTGCGTTCTTGAAATAAAATCTTCTCTTTAGATCTTGCTTTGTTATTGTAGTTGGTTTTGAGGGGTAACGTAGCTTTTTATGCTTAGAATCGATTGGTAGGAGTTTGTTATGCATTTAGATCTTTTGGCATGTTCTTGCTCACGTGATGTATATGGTTCTATTTCCAAACAAAGCTGCTGTTTATTCATTTCATTGACAGTTGGATTAAGTTAGCTAGGACTTGGTTTGTTTGCAAGAATTCATTGATTCGTTTGAATGAGCATTGTGCAGGGCATCGTTATCACCTTCATCACCTCCTCATTCATCTGAGCCTCGTCCAGATCGGCTCCTCCATCACCAAGTCTATTTCCTTATCTCCCATCTGCTCTTTCGCCACGTAACCCTACCTTCTTCTCCATTGTTGTCTCAACTACCTTAAAGCCAAGTCAGCCTTCCATATCATCTCACCACTCCATCCATCCATTCCTGGGTCACTTCAGACCCCCATCCTACCTCCATAACCATCCATGCATCTTCCATCAACCATCCATCCTCAAAAATCCAATTCGTAAACATCCTGTAGAAGAATTACAGAACATCCTGTAGAACTTCAGAACTTCCTGTAGAAGCCCCTGCAGACTTCCTGTAGAAGTTCATAAACACGGTTACATGTCATCCAGACTTTGTGAAACTCTCAGAAAGAATACTAGGGATCCCTTAGACCCTCTCTGTACCATCCCAACCTTTCCCAAAGCATTTCATCCCTTGATCCATCCCTGCACAGTGGAAAACTAGTTAGAAGCACATGCATGATAATTCTAATAACTTAATCAAAAATACAAAAAAATGTTTTCTTCAGATAGTGATAACTTAGACACATGCATTTTACCTTCCTAGAAGTAATGGCATCATTGTTAGGAGTTTCATTCCCATCATTGCATTGTAGGGATTAAGTTAGTCAGATTAGGGTTTACTAGGGTTTCCATGTTTGGTTGACTTTCAGTTCATTCTTGCAAAGTAGGTTGATTTCCTTTGAGATAGCCTTCGTTCATCATTTAGAAAGCTTCTTCTGAGAACATATAGAAGTTGGCTTGAGCCCTAGCGGACTTGTGCCAGCTGACCAAGTGACAGCTGCGACAAGAGCTAGTACTTGTGCATACAGCACTGTCGCTTCCAAGTTTGTTACGAACTACCGGGTTGATAAAATTAGAGAAGGAAGCTCCAGGAGTTGTAGCATTATTGCTACAATACTAG
>Ga0115851_101747_pt1 | contig 11556 bp, 17 predicted proteins | sample InSIn2gowninarea_FD_83865 | JGI IMG/M metagenome (GOLD analysis project Ga0115851, IMG submission 83865)
TAATGTGTGTTGGACTGCTAGATTTATCCCATTCCTTGCGCCGCCCATCATTCCCTCGTCTCGATCCTATCCCTTTACAGTCTCTCTCTCTCTCCCACTCTCTCACCATCCTCCCCTCTGCAACATTCTGCCCCAGAGATACTCTCACATGCCCTTTTATGGCTCTTCTTTGCCTGTTTACAATTCGCACATCTGATGCCAGTGCAACAAAACTCCTCTTTCCTACTCCTTCTCCCACATTATTCCACTTCCTCGTTCCCTGGCAGTCTATTTATTCTTTCATCTCTGCAATTCCAGCAGCCCTCAGCACAAAACCTGGGGGAGAATTCGGATTGGCATGATGAAAACTTGCACTTTACAATTCCCTCTTTTCTATTATCCCTCCTTTCGTCAAATCAGTCAGCCCTGTTTTACGACTTCAGCTAGCGAGTGCAATCCATTCTCCTTTCGCTCTCATTGCCCATCATGAGGATTCCGAGAAGTCGGGATCCTTTTCAGAACATGCAGCACTGGGCAAGTTGTCAGGCTCGTACCCTCCTCGTCCGTCTGGATCTCCAGCCGCTGGGATGCTGGACTCAGTCCGATCTCATTCTCTGCTCGCATGAAGCAGTAGTAATTGGTGGCTGGTTTGACTCCGCGAATCAGGGTCCAGGACTGCTCGTTCGTCGGATTGAAATCCACGCTTACGTGGATATCGGACGAGGGAGTGATTGTGGAAGGAGAAAAGGATACCCTCCTCCCTGCTGCCCCTCCGTCTGGGTCCTCGTTGTTGAAGGACAGGACGTTCTTGTTTTCAATGGAGTTGAACTCCAGTCGTTGCCCCGATCCTCCTCCTCCTGCTGTCAATGAGGAACTTGTCGTTTCGTCTGTGGATCGGGGGAGAGAAGAGTGAGAGGAGCGAGTGGGATCGATCGAAGTGCAGTCATTCAGTGATGGAGTGTGTGAGAGGAGAAAGGAATTCAAAGGAAAAAGATGAAGGAAATGAGGACAGAGAGGAATGAGAGAGCGGGAATTCAGTGAAAGCGATGATGAGGAGGAAAAGGAGAGAGAGGAGGAAAAGATGATGATCTCGGCTACTTTCTCCTCTTTCCTACTGTTACGCTGTAAACAGACGTTTGACAGTAACTAAAAGTCATTTACAATTTGCCAGCCTTCCGTTCACCCCGGCAATTCCTCTGTGTCTCCGCTGAATCATTCCTTTTCCTGTTCCTCTCTCTCTCTCCCAGCTCAGCTGGCTCCTGCTCCTCCTTTCAAAAGCAAGTTGCAGCATTTCCTAACTCATAGTACAGCACTTTAAACTCAAAGCCCAGGAGAACGGGAGAGAAAGAACAGAAGAAGAGAGAGAGGGGACAAAAGGAATGGGCGAAAGATTACTTACTGAAAGTATCTTTTGGAAAGCATGTGATCCAATATTTCAAGATTTGATTGTTGCCATTGAAGGGAACGGACCATGCCAGTTTTGCTGTCCGTGAAGTGGATTGAATCAATTTCAGATCCCGCGGCGCTTCCGGCGGCTCCTGGACGATTAATTGGATGTTCATGACATCGGATCCGAAGGAGTTGCTCACGCCGCAGGAAAAGATTTTGCAATCCTTTCTCTTTGCGGATTCAATCTTCAACGAGGAAACCGTTCTCTTGTCACTCATTTCATCCCTCCTCTCATACCCATGTTCCGCTGGGTTCACGATCACCGTGTTCTTGTCACCGCTCCAAATCACTGTCATTGGATTGTCACCGATGGCTTCGCATTTCAGGACGATCGGATCCCCGATCCGGACTGTGTGACTCTGATACTTGGACGTGAATCGGGGAGGGACTGCGTGCCAGGCATCAGTTTACGCATCGTGGAAAGTGGAAGAAACGATGCAGCAACAACGAGATGCCATGCACAGCAGGCGGGTGATAATCAGGGGAACAAATAATGAGGGTACGGGAAGGAGAAAAGAGGTGGTGAAAGTGTTGCAGTGGGAAAGGTTGTCCGGGGATGAGAGTCGACAGGAAGAGAGACGGAAAGAGGAGACAAAAGAAAAGGAGAAGATGAGGAGAGAGGATCGTGAGATAAACAGGGGGATAAAAGAGGAGATCAGATTAAACTGCCTTTGACTGTGAATCACAAGGAGGAAGAAGGAGAAGGAAGACAAGAGAATGCACAAGACAGCAAGACATGGGAGATGGGATGTCTGGAGTGCATGAATGTGTGAGGGAAGGAAAGCGGATAACTGATGATCAGGTTTCAGGAAGCTGCATGCTGTACGGGGGCTGCCTTGTTCCCCTGGATGTTGCCAATGAAGAAACAACACACAGGAGGATATCATGTGTTACGTGGGAGCGGGGCCAAAGAAAAATAACACTGCAAAACTATGGCATGCTTTTCTCCTTTTTGTTATCCTTTGGTGATCTTTTTCCTTTTCTTCTTTTACCTCCTTTTGCTCTGCCATGCTCATGCTGATAGAGGATAGACAAACATACCGTGAACGGCGAGGGTGATGACTTTACTCAGTCCTGGGCCTATTGTGTTGGAGGCCTGGCACAAATAGAATCCGGAATCTTCTTCCGTCGTGTCTTTGATAAAGAGTGATCCATTGGCATACACTTCAAAGTGGGGTCCACTTAAAATCACAGAGTAGTAACGAGGAGCTTGTATCACGGTGTTGGATGACGTCGATGATAACAGGGAGACGGATGAGGATGACGAGGAGGAGATTGCCGATCCTCTTTCCCATGTGATGACAGGAGCGGGTACACCATCGGCCAGGCAATCAATCAGCACACTCTGACCTCCGACCACCGAAGTATCTTTCGGTTCGATTTTCCACATGGGAGGGACTGAACACGATGGGGGAGCACAGGAGAGTGCAGAGTGGGGTACGAGTGTTCATTTTCAACATCCGGTCATCGCCAGCCAGGAAATCCAGTCAAATGGTCACGGACGGGTGAAAATTGTCGCACACATAACCATGAAGCAGAAACGTTAAGGACCAGACATAAGGAGAAAGAATGGGAGCAGATGATCAAGTCACAGTCAGTATCCCGGGGATGAAACAGAATTCCCGTATTCCCGATGTCACGTTTGTGTCCCCAAAGATAATTATCGATGGCGTTAGAAGGAGTGCGAGTGTGAGGGACATGGTGGAGCTCACCATGGATTTTGACACACGTCCCTCATCCCATCTCCTGGTCCTCTGCCTCTTCCTCTCCTATCCTCCTTCTTTATCGAGTCTTTCCTCGTCCTTCCCGTCGCTCCCGTCCGTCTCTCCCTATCCGCTCTTTCTTCCTGTGCTCCCACAGACAAGTCGTGCTGGAATCCTCTCTCTCCCTTCTTTCCCTCCTTCTTTCAATCGTCATGAGGAAGTGCTGTATCCTTCTTTTCGCTTGCAATCATACTGCAGCTGCAGATTAAGTGACAAACACACACACAGCCCGTCGAATAACAGATGCCGGTGTCCCTTTCGCCTTGAGGGAGGCAGGGAATTGAGCAGGAGATAAGACACACACGCGGACAGATAGACACACACACACACACGACACATGGCCCACACTGACATCAGGGAATAAGGAAAACTGTCTCTCCGCTGCTAAGAAACTCGTAAGATACTGTGACGTACCGTCGACGACAAGGATGGCAGAGTGGGAAACGGAAGCAACGTCATTGGAAGCGATGCATGTGTAATTTCCGTTGTGCCGGGGAGTGACACGTGAGAACGTCAGGTCCATGGAAAAATCATCCGACCTGACACCCAGGCTCAGAGGTGAGGGATCCAGCATCTTTCCATCCTTCAGCCACTGGAATCGGAACGGCGCATCTCCCTGCATGATGGAACAGAGGAGACGGATGCGATTTCCAAGTTGTGTCCTCCTTGGAAACTCGAACGGCGTGATCACTGGTCCGACTTTGTGTTTGTGTGTGCATTTCATGAAGCAGTGTTTGGTTGTAGGTTGCAGACACGATCATCCATCATGTTGCATGTTGTGTAAGCAGGTGTAAGATTCAGATTCAGCCGTTAGCGATCATGCAATATGTCATGAGAAAAAAACAGGACTGCCGGCTTGTTGCATAATATTGTCAGACATTTAGAGAAGCGAAGGAAAAGGAAGGAAGAATTCCGGAAAATTAAGGAGCAATTCGTTAAAAAAGAGACGGAAATGCGACGTCGAAATGATTGCTTTCTCTCTCCCTCTCGCTCGCTTCTGCCGTGCATGTGCTAGTGAACACATTACCAGGAGGGAGCGACGAGAGCACGAGGGCTGGTGGAAGAGACAGCGTCGAGTGGAACTAGGGAGCATTTGAAGTGCAGGACGAGTGGGTGAAAGAAAAACGGAACGGGAAAAAGGAGAAGAGATAACAAGGAAGACGAGGACGAAGCAGCAGCCGAGTTCAGTGCAAGAACAGTGACGCAAGAAAACTGTCACCATTCAGGAGATGAGAGTCGTCGGTAGAGGAGAGGATGCGGGGTAAAAAACACTAGTCATTCCCATCTTCTGGTTCCATTGCTCCCGCTTCTTGCCATGCCCTTAGTCCATCATCATACCGGAAGGATGAATCGTTCATTCAAGAATGGCGAACACAAAAAGCGGAACACACACAGATAGATACTTTCAGACTTAAAGGAGTGGAAAAGATGATGAGGATGAGAGTGGTTCTTTTTCATACTTTTTTTTCTTGCACTCAGCCCATCAAGAAGTGGATGGGGAAGGGGAGAGAGGGGACCGTGAAGTACATTCAAAATCGGTCCACAAGTGTTCACAGGCCAAATGAAAAAATGGTAACGTGACGTGAAAGGAGAAGGAAGCGGAGGGAAAATACATCTCTCATACCCAAAATAATAAGCCGCATGGTGGACAGTTCTCGGCCATCAGATCCGCGACAGGAATAGCTGCCATCATCGGCCACTTTTTCGATCTCTCTCAGAACAAGGGTACCATTTTCAAGTACTTCCTGTCGTTTATTGTTTGGCAGGCGAGTACTTCCTGTTGAGAGCAGGAGAGAAGGGGAAGGGAATGAAGGAGAAGAAGGAGGAAGTGGGTGAGATGGTGTGTGAAGAGAGTGAGAGCAGAAATGATGGAAGAAAGAAGGGGAGAGGACGATGATGATTATATGCCATGTCGGCCTGCAGTTTGGATTCACCAGACTTCCAGCCTTTCCCTTTCCTTTCCTTTTTTTTTGTGAGAGCCACAAACACACACAGGCTTGTGATCACATACTGTGTTCCTGACATCCCCTTCTGACCACAGGAGAGCGGAACTGACAAGAACAGGGGCACATCGTGGGCTGGGTTCTTTTTTCTCCATCCCCAATCTCTTCTTCTGGCATAATCTTCTTTCCAAAGGACAGGATTCAGGATTCGAATGGCAAAGAGGCATTGACAGAAAGCTTCAGCAGTCGAATTAACGTACCTTTGAACCAGAAAACCTGTCGATCCTGTTGTTGGGCAAAGTTATCGCTGTTGGTCAGGCAGGGGAGATGGATGGAGGATCCAGCAATAGACTTGACTTCCGCGGATGCAGCCTGTGGTCTGGTATCAACCGCATCACTGATTGCAGCAGCAGGCGCAATCACAGCGACTAATGCCCCGACGACAATGGATGATAGGATGCAAGTGTCTACGCATCGTGATGATGTATACATGGCTGAATGCTGGACCGGGAGCAGAGAGGCAGCAAATTCCGTCGAACCTCTCTTTTTTTTTCGTCTTCACTCTCACGGACAAATTATGACAATGAAGTGAGAAAAAGGCATGATATGACGCAGTCACAGTACAAACGTGTACAGAAGGAGAATAGAATTACGAAGAAGTAGAAAAGGCGTATAACTAGAAGAAGTGAAAGATCAGACGCGAAAAAGAGAGAAGAAAATTCATATCAAGTTTCTTGATAGGAACACGGTGCATTCGTAGCACATAGCACATCCGTCGAAAGAGGAAGAGAGAGAGGGTTGATATAGATTATTATTCGCCCAAATGCGAGGAGAGTCTGCTTCTTGCTCTTGTTGTCGTCTGGAGTTCGTGGCCGTCTGTGTCTGTGAACGACGGCGAAAAAGGGTATCTCTCTATGCGAATGCAAGTTCGATGCTCTGCCACCGCCGCTGCTACTGCTGCTGCAGAGACAGAATAAGAGCTTCTCTCTTCTTCCTGCTCGTGCGAGGGAACACCATTGAAGCGCAATCGCAAGCCAGCCGTTCCTGTCCTCTTCTTGTTCAAGCCTTTGCCTATCACCCTGTGCGAGGGATGAAGGAAAAAGACATTCTGACACGATGCACATGTGATCGTCTCCTTCCCCCCATGCACCTCTCTCTCTGTAACATCGCGCACGCCTTTCTCGCAAAAGGGATGATCCCCCTGCAAGACCCTGGCCTCGCTCGCTCACTCACTTCTTGCCTCATCTTCCGTTCCCTGTCTTACTTCATCATCTTCTCGTTCCCTCAAAAGGAGGAAAGAAATGGACGAGGGGGAAAATTTTCTTTTCGACCAGACACCCGGGTAGTGGGAAGACAAAAGATACACAGATTCACACGCTTTGACTCCCGCTCCCCTGTATCTTCGCCACATTCTGCCCGGGATCGGGAATGCAAATAGGGTGGCTACGTCGGGTTTCCGTAGCGCATGATGAACAGCTGGGAGGCAATCGAAAAGAGTGAAATACATGGTGTACTACTGTCCTGACAGGGTTTCTGGTAGCTGGGAGAAGCAGGAAATTTCACGAAGCGTATTGATGTCATGTCGTTTTGCCAGCCGGTTGCATGAATATCCATGCAATAGAACATAGTAGTTTCAGATATCGCTATACACGTTGGAACATCTATCGCTCCCCTGTATTTCTATGGAGGCAGGAGATGTGATTTCGTAGACCATTTATCCTAATGTATGCCCGGTGAGCGGGTGAGCTGGTGCACTGCACGCCTACGAACTGCTGGTGTACTGTGTGTGTGCACAGGACGTGAGAGGGGAGAAAGGTCTGCTGCAATGATTTTGATCTAACATGCGGGGCACACATCAGAGAAGGAGAAAGAAGAAAGGCAGAACTTCTTCCTACCGAGAAAGAGAAGAAGAAGAGGAGGAAGAAGGGGAGGATGGTGAGAGAGTGGGAGAGAGAGAGAGACTGTAAAGGGATAGGATCGAGACGAGGGAATGATGGGCGGCGCAAGGAATGGGATAAATCTAGCAGTCCAACACACATTACAACACCATGTGGAGGGAGGATGCAGGCAAACAACAAAGCAAGTCACACACAGGAATGAGAAGATGGTATCACAGAGCAGCTGAGTTAGGAAGAGAGTACGAAGGTGGGAGAGGGAGGGAAGGAAGCGGGGAATTCAGGAAAGGGAAAGTGATGAGGGAAAAGTCAATGCTATTGCATGAGCGAGCCAATGCCTCGTGTGTGTGAGTGCGGTAAGAGAAAAACGGGGGTAAAAGCAGATGGATCCATTGACCCTTTTGCCGGTTTTACTGTGTGCGTGTGTGTGAGCAGAAAGAGCAAAACCGCGGAAACCGGAGCAACTTCTTTCTCTCTTCTCGTGTGCTCGTGCTCTTTTCCTTTCTCTGTTTTTCTCATTTCACTGCCTCTTCCATACTTTTCTTTCCAGTTACCCCAGCTACTGCAATCCTTCCTGCATCTCTCTCTCTCTCTCTCCCTCCCTCCCTCCCTCCCAGTCCGATTCGATCCGAGACTTTTATCCCCCCACACACACAATCCTCTGATGAGATTCTTGTTCTCCTTTCCTTCTTTCTCTCGGCGTGCACTTCTCCCTTTTCCCTCGTCCTTTTCTTTCGCTTTCTTTTGCCCTCTTTTCTCCTACTCTGATTTCTTGCCTCTTCCTCTTGTTCTTGGCCACTGATTCTTGCCTGCTGCACGTACAGGGAAACGGGGAGAAAGAGAGATGCTGGGGTGAGCTGTTAGGGAATGATGTAGTCGCGGGGAGATGGTGATAGGGCTGACAGAGAGAAAGGGATTTCCCGTTCTCTTTCCCTGACTTCCTGGGCGATCACTTCTCTCTCCCTCGTCCTCGTCTGGATCTCGAACTTTTGTTCTACTGCTAACACTGGACGCTTTCTCATTTTGCTTCTTCTTACACATTTGTTGGCGTTTGGCTGGCTCCAGCTCCTGGTGGTCCTCCGCGTGACGTTAAGGCGGACGCTGTCAATGCACGATCAGCACGAATCTCATGGAAGGTAAAATCGCCTCCACCATCACATGGACTCTTTTTTCCCTGCTCCCATGTTCTTTATCCTCCTGGTACTTACACCGTCATCTTGTCTCATTTTCGGGAATCCTGCTGCTGCCCTTATGGGATTCAGGAGGAAGCAAAGTGCGATGACCATTTTCATGCACAAGCGACCATTTGCTTCTCCTCCCCTGCCAGAAGCGGGGTCGAAAAGGCCAATCGAGAAAGCAATTTCCTTCACCCGCTTTCCCTCCGTCTCCTTGCTTTTGCCCCCTTTTCCCCGCGTGTCCGTGTACATGTATGCCCTCATCTCTCCTTCTTGACTGACATGTTCAAACATATGCAATCTTTTCTGAAAAACATAGTCATGAAAGGACCTGACTACTCATAGTGTTACGGTAAATGTATGCCAGTCACGGCGTGTGAGAGACAGGTGAATCTTAATTCAGATTCACCGGGTCAGGTGGACCATATGTTTGCTTCATATTCTGTGAGTGAATTCTTAGCAGGGACAAGATGAGCTTTTCTATCTACGGCGGCCAGTCCTTTCGGTGAGATTGGGCATCAAATGCGTATACACCACAGCATCATCAAATGGGAGGAAAGAGATGGACTGAATTTCCGTTTTCCTGTTCTCTGCGGACTGTTCTTTCTCGTCTTACGCCGCGGCTCTTCTCTTATGTTGCGGAGAGAGCAACTGTTTGTGCTCTCCTCTTGTTATGTTCTCCGTTCTCCTCTCTCTCTCTCTCTCTCTTTCTCTCTCTTGTTGTTGATCAACGAAAACGAAAGGGGAGGCAAAAGAAAGCAAAGGGGAAAGGGGCAAAAATCATTCCTTTCACACACAGTCAGACTTTTGCCTCTCACATGAAAGAAGAGATGAGAGCGCAGAGAGTGAGACAACAAGAGGAAGAGAAAAGGGAGAGAAATTAGATTTGCCCGCAGTGCGCGGAGTTTTGTCTGTCTGTGTGTGTGTGTTGTGTGTATTCCTCTCCAATGCCTTCTCCTCCTCCACCATCCTCAAAGAAGCCGGCTTCCAACAAAAAGCTTCCATTGCATGATGCATTTGTCTGTTGTCGTGAGGGGCGCTGACTACTAGCACACGGATGCAGTGTTTCGGCGACTGCCATGTTGGAAGATAACATGCAAGGAAAAGAGTGAGACAAGGATCGCCGGTAGGCATCTCCTCCTTCCTGTCCATGGGTTAGGAAAGCATGTCAAAGATGTGAAAGATGTGTCCTGCACTTTTCCTGACCTGCATTTCCTGCCATGCTCGCCCGCGTCCCCGCTTCATCCTTCTCTTTGCTGCTGCTCCTCCTTTCCCCACACTTTCGTCACTTGGACCCTTTTACTCCTCTCTCTCTATTCTCTCGACACTCGAGCCGCTCAGGGGCTTTGAGTGCTTCTTCTTCCTTCTTTCTTCTTCCTTTTTTCATGCAACGAATCGTCTTCTCTTTCCGACAAATGCAAGACACACTTTGGATGCAGAAAGAGGAGAGAGAGAGAAGGATGCAGGCGATGAAGTTGACTGGCTCCTGAATTTCCTTTGTTCCCCTGTCAGTCACTACTCCCGATTCACTATGTGCACTCCATCGACACTCACTTCGCCTTCCTCTCCTTTGCTACTCTCTTCTTTTACGTTTTCTTACTTATACCTTATATTCTCCCTCCTTTTTTCAAGGCCCCGGAGCGCAGTTCTTGGAATGGCGCCCTGAAAGGATATTACATCGGGTACAAAATCAGCGACTCGAGAGATCAATACCTGTACAAGACGATCGATAGGCAATCCTCATCCTTCAGCGATCAACATAACAGAAAGAACGGCGTGATGCTGAACCTGACCAATGTCTCCAGCAGCAGCATCATCGATCCGCTTCAGAGTCCGGAACAGCACCATCACTCATCATCAGACACGAGGGTGACACTGAAAGGATTAAAACCCCTGACTGAGTATATAATCCTTGTTCAAGCGTATAACTCATTCGGAGCGGGACCACAGTCCGACGGACTGCTGATTAAAACGACCGAAGATGGTGAGGAGGAACGCCGCAGCAAAATAATCAATCATTACGCCTCTCTCACACACTCTGCCATCCCTCTTGCACATCACTCTTTCCCCCCTTTTCCTGCATTCCTTCTCCTTTTCTTCCCTCATCCTCCTTCCTTTCACACAATGTCCGAACATCGAGAACATATTGTTCGCGGTCGGGATGGAACGGCCTGTGTGTGTTTTGCTGCATCGCAATCAGCTGCGATCATGACGCGGAATAATGATGCCTTATTTTTCTCCCTCCTCTCTCCTTTCTCTTTCCCTCACATTTCACTTTGCCCTCCTTTCTCTCAGCTGCCATCCTCTGCCTGGAGTACAAGAACTGCACCAGCATTAGCCTATCATTGAAAGTCAATTGGACCAGCTTTACCTCTGCTCAAATTCAAATCACAAGGACAACGATGCTGCCAGCTGATGCATCCGGCGAACCTGATGCTGCAAGTGATGACTTTCCCCCTGACATGTCTCTGTCTGCTCCTGTTAGGCTATTTGAGGTTCATTACAGAGCGTTTGGATCGTTATCTCTCCCCACGACTCATCCCTCATCTGCATCCGCTGCTGCTGCCGCCGCCTCATCAGCATCACTTTCGGCATCACTCCCCTCCTCTCCTTCTTCCTCCTCATCGTTGTCATCATCTCTTTCGAACACGGGGTCGACAACACTGCTCTCCTCGTCAGATCCTAATAACGAATGGCAGGTCAGGACTGTCAGTGTAATCTTCCCTCCCAACACAAATCACAGCTCCTTCGTGCTGGACGACCTGCTATGTGGATCAAGTTACCTCATTTACGTGATCGAACTGGAAACAGGAGAAAGAACAGAAAGCATTAACTTTCGAACTCAGCGAAAGGGTAAAATTACAAATGACAAGCATGATTCATGCGAATTCATGAACTTTTCACAAACTCTTACTTCTGTGGGAATCGCAATCCTTTGGCATCCTTTTCTCACCTCTCTTCCCCTTTCTCATGAATCCTGCTCAGAATTTCAAGTTTCTCTCTCTCACTTACAACCACACACACACACACACATGAAAATCCTTCTCCATTTCCCCGCTGAGTTCATCCCCGATCCCTTCCTCCTCTCTGAATATAATGATATGGCAGCGAGAAAAGCCCTCTACCTCTTGTGCATTTTGTGCATTCCTTCACATGTGATTTTACGTCAGAGATCGAAAAGGCAGCCTGATCCTGGTGCTGCTGCCAGGAACAACATCGCCGTCGAGAGATACAGATATATATGGTATAAGTAAGAAAACGTAAAAGAAGAGAGTAGCAAAGGAGAGGAAGGCGAAGTGAGTGTCGATGGAGTGCACATAGTGAATCGGGAGTAGTGACTGACAGGGGAACA
>Ga0115851_101661_pt1 | contig 11555 bp, 9 predicted proteins | sample InSIn2gowninarea_FD_83865 | JGI IMG/M metagenome (GOLD analysis project Ga0115851, IMG submission 83865)
TCTATATCTCCCTTTCCTTCCCTCTTTCATTTATTTTCTCTTATCCTTTCTTCACATGATTTCGCAAACCTACTTGGTTATTATGTATTACTTACCAATATTTTATTTTTTTACCTTTTACTTTTATCTTCAATTTAATGTATTTCATTAATATTACAAGGAAAATCTTGATTTAGAGTAATTTTTGACCAATTGATTAAGCCTCTTCAACTTTGTGTGCTCTAATATGGTGGCCAATGTTCTTCTTCAACCTAAAATAAAATAAAATAATGGACTGGATTGGATCATGATTCTAAACATCATGATTCAATATGAGGAATAAGTGAATATATGATTTATGATTAGAAAATTTATTAGCATAATACCTAACCTTGAATAGATTCGAATATAGGTAAACATGTTGAGATCATTCTTTTCCTCGAATATTTAATTCTCTTAAAATTAAAGTATGAATTAGATAAGAAATAATTTTTACACCAAAGACCCTAGTTTTTATAAAATAAAGGGCTATATATTAGGTATTAGTACAAATCTTTCCTTCCCAAAAAATAACATGTATCAACCACTCCTATTTGGGTCAAAATTCTTGAGCTCTCCATCAAATTTTGAAACATAAACATAATTATAGACATCATAAAATTGATAGGTTTTATAATTCCCATGGACTTCACTATTGAAAATATATCTTGACTACTAGTTATTAGATTCTATGACAATAATGATCTCACAAAATATCTACCATGAAATATCATTATAAAGTTCTTGAACGAAGATTGGGAACATAGAATAAATTATGAACATTTAATTATCCCAAAATGCACCATATACAAAATTTTTAGAAATAAAAATAAATATTTCCTGAATAAGATAAATATTATACTTAAGGAATGTACATAAAGAAATAATCCTCTTCAACAAAGAGGAAACTAATAAGATAATAGGCTATAGAACCAATAAAAGAGATAATGATAGAAAAACATATCTACAATACTAGAATATATAAATTCATTTATCTCATTATGAAAATCAAATCTTGAGGAAGAACTCAATTTGGAATTAAAAAAGTAAAATTAACATCCCAAAAAATAACCCTAGATTTACCAAAGAAATTTTAATAAAAAATAAAATACATGCTACATCTTCAACACTTGTACCAACCTCAACCCCTATGCCTACCCAAACACTTAATCCCTCACTCCATTTCTCCTCCTCTCTTTCTAATAACACAAACCTCTACAAGGATGATATCATATATAATATTATAAACTTAAATGAATAACATAAAGTGATCAAAATCACTAGGAACACTCAAATTTTATATATGTAGAAAGGGGCCCAATTAAGAGACCTTTAGATAAAAAATATAAGGGATAAAAAAATAATAAAGAAAATTATTGATAGGAAACAAACTAGCTTGGATCAAAGTGGATGATTCATCATCCCATGATCCCTAAAAATATAGACACAAAAAATAAAATAGATGATATTCCCTCTTATCCAAAAAAAAGTATGATAACCAAGAGTTCCTTGGTATTTTTTGGAATCATTGGAACAACCCATATCATTATAAAAATTTCTAATTTGAAAGGTAAAATTAATATAATATATTTAACCAATAATATCTCTATACACATATAACCTCACATGAAGGCTTATGTTATGCATGCATGAAAAACAAAACTATATAATCACTACTTAAATATAGAAATTATGAATAACATCACTAGATATGATGATTTAATTAATTATATATGAAGAAAAAACTATGTATCAAGTCCTCTCCTTAGTTAAAAATTATATAGATTAAATTTGTAACAAGCATTATGAATTCAAACACCCAAAATGAGTATTTAAGTGATGACAAAGTTTACCAATTTATTAAAAATGAAGGAATGAAAAATTTCATGAAGAGGTGTATGTGAGCACTTCTAGTGGCCATATAAGAAATCATAAAAACTTAGAAATAAGGTTAAGTTCAAATGGATATGATCAAATTCAAAATATCTATGGATATAATCTTTGAGGTAATAAGACTCAATACAATGGGAATATGGTACATGAAGTAGAACAAGTCTAAATGAATGATATTGAGGTATATAAAGGTCAAGAGGATGGTTAATGCACCCCATTTCAAAATGGTTACAGGAGGGAATCCATTACTTAACCCTATAATTAGATTATTAATCCATTAATTAATATGACACAATGTATCATTTCATTATGATGAACCATTTTTATAGAGGAAATCCATATAATTTGCCCTAATTCCTTATCAATCCCATTTTGAGTTTAACTACCTTGGTTTAATCTAAAAAATAAATGATCCCTCTTAGTCAAGGTATCCTTAACCTTCATTATAAATATGTAATTAGACCCATATCATCCATAAATTCCATTCCATCATAGCCCAATGAGCTTACACCTCTCAAATTCATGAATTTAATCTCTAAAAGAAGAATGAAAATATCTAATAGAAGAAATACAACCTCTGGTATCATTGGAATCCATAAATCCTAGTCCCTTATAGTTTAATGAGACCATACCTCTCAAATATATGGATATAATATATAAAAGGATAATTAAAAGGTAAAATATGAGTAAGAAAACTTATGGTATCATACAAATATTGATAAAATCCTAATTCCCATTTACCCTCACATTATCACTCATTCATTTTCTCACCATTGCTCCTTACCCCCATTCCCTCTTTACCATTGTTCCCCCTCCTCCCACTCCTCCATCCCCTATGTCCAACTTTGCTCTTCATTACTTACCCCTTCATACCCTCCCCCACCTTCCCTTTTCCCTCCAAAATAAATTCTTGATACTATTTATAATTCTCTTCCACTTAGTTCAAAAACCAAGTCCAAAAGCAAGAGTAATGAAAAAGAAAAAAATGTCTCTAAGAGGAATAAGTAATATAGGATAAAGGAGTTAAATTAAGTAACAAAAAATAATAAAGAATAAAGAAAAAGTAAATCTCTAGAAGATATAATATCGAGTGAAGCACTACAAGATCAATTAGCCAATAGCTACAAGTCCAATAATGCATTCAAATAATCTTCTATGTTCTTAATTTTTATCATCTATATTTTGTAACATGTATTTCTCAGATACATCACTAAGACTACACTATTAGATCCACAAAATTTTTTTTTGTATATGTTGACACTTAATTTTTACCCCCTTTTATGTCCTTAATTAATTAATCATATTAATTATATGCTATTATAATAATATATTTTTTATATTGGCCTGCTTAAGTACTTTCTCATGTAATATTATCTATTATTATGCAAGGGATACTAGTGTCGACACTAGCTTGTAGGCATGTATTATGATGGTTCTCTTGTATATATAAAGATAAATATGTTACATGGAAAAGCTATCAAGATTTCATCTTGATATCTGACACCACCTATGCTTTAGGTGTTTCTTAACCCTACTTATTGAGATTAAGATATTCTTATTACTCAAGCATATGTCATTTCATCTTTCATAATTATATGCTAGTCTAGGCTTATCATTATATTATACTTATATTGAATATTATATGCATACATTAATTTGTAAAATCCCTAGCATGGATGCTCCTATAATTGAAACTATTTAGGTACACACAAATGAAACCCTTGGCATCAACACTAAGCTATGATCCTAATGAACTGTAAAGGTCATATCCCAAGATCTCATTTGTATTGATAAGTCTTTATCTATATATACATTTGACTTTCAAGTAAGATGATTTTTGTTTATATCTCTTAATATCTTTCTCAATAATGAATTTTTTATGTATTAATCTAATAGTCTACATATCATTATTTCATATTCATTTACTATTATATATCAAATTATTGCTTTATATTATATATTATTTTATCTATAGGAATATCCTTTCTTACATGTGAGTGTTTAATTTAAGTTCTACCTACACATATAAGGGTCACTTTAATCATTCAGAATATTGGGGTAAACCTTTTTTACATTTCCATTTCCTAATTATGGATTGGATAAAAGTGTTTCTCAAACCTACCTATTTTTGTAAACCCTAGAATTTTCATTTTTAGGGTATCACATTTTTTGTGGACTTTGTCATAGGAATCCCTATGTTTTATTTGATCTTTATTTTTATTAATTTTATACAAAATTAGAAAGCCTTATTTCTCTAAAATTATTTAAAGTTGAAGGTAATTTTATTTTGTAGAAAAACATGTTTAGTCAAAACCCTACATTTTGAACTTAATTTTTGGTAATTTAGTGGATGTGTTTTCCCTAGAACCTTGCCCAAATATTATATATTTATGGTAAGATAATTTTAGAAGGTAAATTGGGATTACTAAATGCATTTATTGAGGTTTTTGGTTGATGAACAAAATATATTTTAAAAACCCTAGCTTTTGAAAGTCATTTGATTTAAATTAGGGAGTTTTTATATTAGAAAATAATATCTCACTTATATATTATGAATATTAGGACATATTGGTGATTTTTGAAGATCATATTTTATAAAAATTAGTATATTTTTAGGTTATTTTTTAAAATAAAAACTCTAATATTTTTGGAGGTATTTAATCTTTATCTCTTTTTAAGTGTGACATATATGGTAGTATTAATAGGATAATATTACCCTAGCATCAATGTTGGCGGCAACATGAATGCTTGCTTACCAACTCCAAAATTTGATTATAATATTTCTCCATATGATAAGATGATAAGGTTAATGGAATATAAAATGTAGGCATTGGATTTTTTTTTAAAAGATAATACATTTAATATTTAAGATAGAGGAAGTCCTTTGAGCATGAAGAACTAAAATACAATCCTCACTGGAACTAATATAGATCATGGGTTAGAAAATTTGTGAAGGAGATTGTATTAGAAATATTCAAGGATTTGAATATGCCATGTAACTAAAATATAGAATCAATGATAATATCATCACTAAGTATTTCCCAATGAGTTTGAAGGGTGAAGCAAGATAATGGCTCCATAGCTTAGAGCCTCCATTTACTACATATTAGAAATTGAAAAATTAGCTCAAAATCATTTAAAATGCAAAATTAAGAAGCCTATTGGGTTTCTATATTTGATAGGATGTAAGAAAGGTAAAAATAAATGCATAGACAAGTTTATCATAAGGTATGGAGTGCTTTAGATGGTATAATTCTTTAAAATATGATTGTTTAAGTATTCATGGATAATGATATACCTTCCTTATAATATGAAGTATATGATCATATACATGAACCTTTCATGGATATGACATATCATTTTATGCAAAAGGAAAAATACATTATCAAGGTAGGTTTGTTCAAGTATGGTAACTCCACAAAGGGAAATAATAAAAGGCCATATACCACAAATAATGATACACATATCAACATGGCCCAACCTCAAGACTCAAATGAAGATAATGTAAAGAAAGAACCCTTATATAATCTTCTAATGGATCCTACACATATGTTAAAAGATTGTATCTTAAAAGAGTTGATAGAATTGAAAAGGGGAAGAGAATATGCTAAAGATTAAAATAAGCCCCATTTGTATAAGGAGAATAATAATTTCTTATATCATTAAGTTAAAGGTAATTCAAGTAATGGGTATATCAAAATGAAGATGAATTGCATGAGTGCTTAAAAAATGGAACAGTTAATTATGCTACTAATGAGGAATTTGATAAATAATTTAATAATTAATCTAAAAGTGCATCTGATGAGGATGAAGAAATTCATAATATAGTTAATATAATCAACTTATTCAATAATTAATATTATGCATATGCAAATCTATGTAAGAAAAGAGGTAAGACTAACCATTCTAAAATTTATGATCCTTTTACTAATAAAATTAGCTTATTTAATTTATGTTTAAATTTTGAAGATCATAGGATGTTGTTCATAATATTTTTAAGAATAATTTTATTGAAAAGGCAAAGGATCAGGAAGAAATAAAGGTGATATTTCAAAAGTTGGAAACTTAAGTTAATGAGTGCCCATAGTTTGTTGACTCATCATAAGTTTCTTGACATGTTGATGACCTCCTTACCAATTCCAATTCTATCCATGCCATGTATTCCAAAGGCATCCTAAATAGACTCATTTAATATTCCAAAGAGGTCTGGTACCATCATGTGTATCAATGTCAAACTAACCTTAGCCCTTTTAATGGGCTTAACAAAAATGACCATCACTAGTAGATGAAGTACCTCCATTTGGGAAGTGGGGGATATGAAAATTTGTACTTATTCAAAGTGAACAGATAAGGCCCCCCTAAGGATTTGCTAAACACCTAACCTATCATATCTAGATGAGATAGGGGGAGACCTGGTGAGAGTTGAACCATCATCCTTAGATGAGATAAAGAGTAATCCACTTTTATAGAACATCATTTATGAAGGAGGATTATAAATGTTCATCAGTGCATGTATAGGGCATGATGATGAGATCTCCTTGGAAGTGGTGAATTCTTGGGAAAATGGAAAGTGCACTATCAAAGGTAGGGAAGTAGTGTTTAGCCCCAAGATAATTATGCAAGCCATCTTCCTACCAAATGAAGGGATTTAGATAAGGATAGAAGGTACAATAAATAAATTGATGGCCAAGAAAAAATTTCTATAGAAGGTTATAAAATCTAAGGATATGGAAAAATATCATATGGGGGTGATAAGAGAATCCATTCCCAAACCTTGGGATGATGTGGCTTTGATCCTAATTAAATATGTCATGTTTAAAGGAAGATACAAAGTCCTCCTAGAATCACATTTATACCTACTATATCATTTCATATTCCCAGATACAGATAAGGTAAACTTCCCCTTCTTCATCTTTAATTCTTTGGCAATTTTAGTTGAAAAAGTAAAACAAGAAAGAGCTCCTTTACCCCTACATGGAGCTATCATTAAGCTAGTTTTAGATAAAGCTATGGATTTTGCACCTAGGAATATTCCTAGGGTGAAATTAATTATATATGGAAGATTATGTGAGCCCAAGAAAAGAGTTATATATAAATAACAAGTGTAGGGGAGAACTTCTAGCTTTGAACAGGATGAGGAATACCCTAGCACTGGCCCCTGCCTAACAAGAAGTAGGAAGAAGAGTATGGAAAATATAGGAAAGAAAACAATTGAAAAGGAAAAATCCTCCAGTGATTCAATTGATGAATACTCTTCACAAAGTGAATCCCAAGAGGAGGCTAAAGTAGCCAATACCCTCATGACAATTGGAGCCAAATGGAGGACAAAAGGAGGGAGAAGTTGGGCTAAGAAAATAAGGAAAAGGAGGTTGTAACCCCTAATAGAAAGAAAGTTTTATGTAAGCATAAGGTGTAGGTGAAAATCAAAGTGAAGGATATGAAAAGAAGAAAACTTAGCCCAATTTGGAGTCTGCTTGAATAGGAAGAACCAATAAGAAGCAATAGACTTAAGCAAAAACTCATTCTGGATAAGGACTTATCAAGTGAGGAGGGGCTAGTAGGAGAAGGAGATCATACAGAAGTAGGAAAAGAAGATGAGGGAATGTTAGACCTTAAGAAGAATAAATAACTTTCCCAAAAGATCCAGAAGGTATGGAACCCCCAAATGTGGGTGGGAGAATTTCTAGCATAATGACTAGTGAATCCCAAGATAACCTTATGGATGCTATACATAAAATTGCACTCCTTTATGTGTATGATGAAAGTATATTATCTTTTTTTATGAGGAGTAAATAGAGGATGCAATGAGAATGTAGTATTCTAAATGATGGAGGGTCTAATTCAATAGCCAAAATAGCAAATTCAAACTAGTAGTCAATAAATAGACCAAGAAGTCCACCCAATAAAAGCCATGAGAAGGTATTAGAGACCAAGATATTTATTTGATCAAATAATAGGGAACATTATACAAGATAAAGAGACCTCAGATAGATTATAGTAGAATTCCTAGGTTTCCAAGTGGTAGAATTGGAAGAGTGAATTCCCCCTAGCTAGTTCAAGATTAGAAACATAAGTGAGGATTTCAAGAGTAGAATCCTAGATCTAGTAGCACCTCATAAAGAGAAGTAGACTCAAAATAGTGCAGGCCAAATTATAGACCATCCATAAGGAAAACCATGTAAAGAATTAGATCTGGCCACACTAGAAATAATAGGAAAATAACCCTTAGTAGGTTTTAATAGAGCAATGAACCCAAAACTACACAAGGAGATGCTAAAAGAGATATTATGCAAAATAGGGGAAAAAAGTGAGAAGTACGAGGAGTCAAGAAAGAACTCAAGACTTAAAGAAATAATTTTGAGGAATAACTATATAGGATTCTACAAGCATGGCTATGAATACATGAGTTAGTTTTTTATAGGTCTTTGAAAGTTTTTTCAATTTCAATTTTAGCTTATTAGATGGATAGCTTTGACACTCATAGGATATTTAAGGAGGGGTAGTAGTTCTGTAAATGATAAATGATAGGGTAAACTCGATGGAATTTTGTACATCCTAATGTTTTGCACCTGTATACATAGACTAAGTGAAGATCTTTAGGAGTAGTAATAAGGAGAATGTAGCACTCTAAATACTGTTCTTTTTTTTAGATAGTTGTTATGTAAAGGTTCATGAAGATCCTTATAAACTTCACATTTTTTTATTAATACAAAACTTAAATGTTAATAAAAAAATCACTTTCTTGATGCTAACATTACTACAAGTTCTCTTAGAGAAATATTTGATTCTTTTAGTAGTGTTAACTCAAAAAAATCTAAAGATAGTATATCCATTTCATAAGATACAAAAAAGAAAACTGAATATGAATCTAAAGATGAATCTCATGATGAGCAACACATCCATGTTAATGAAAAAGATGAAGGTTTACAAGTACAATAAGATGAATTTGAAAAAGTAAGAATGGAGACATATCAATTTTCAAATAATGGTACCTCTCAAATTTTGAAAACATGTTTGAATCCTAAAATAAAGGACACCTAAGGGAAACATTAATGCTAGAATCATAGATCAAATGAAAATACTTCTCAAGTTTGTAGGAGACCTAAAATACCTATCGATCATGTAATAAGGAAATATCAATGTTGGGGGTAATATTAGTACTATAGAAATAAATCAAATAAAAGCTCTACTTTGGTTAGAAGGACTACCCAATAATATTTAAGGAAGGTCAAACAAAAGGATTCTTAATGTCCAAATCATTATGTTAAGTTTGATAAGTCAAGAATTGATGGTTCAATTAAGGTGAGTATTGATCCAAGTTGTATTTCACAATAACACTTTTCATATAGTGTTCCTCATGGTTTAAAAGTTATACTCATTTAAAGTTTTTAAGTCTAAAAAGTATGCAATAGGTTTGTTATTGTTCCCTACATTAGAATTTTTTTATTCAAATAATAATCAAGTATATTATTTCTCAAAAATTATATATATATATATATATATAGAAATAATCAATTTAACATGATATGTATATCAAAAGTTATGCTTCTTGCAAGTTGACAATTTTGTGAAAATGATAGGTTTTACAAGAATGGGTTAGTCATGAATGAAGAAGGTGGAAATCATGAAAAGAGAAAATTAGAAGGATAAATATTAGAATAATCATCTTATCAATTATATGATTATTTTTTGATAATTATTTCTCATAGTTTCATATAATTTTAATTTGTTTCAAGTACATATGCAAAGTTGTTGAAAAATTGTAAAGAGATTGTAAAAATATCAAAAATGCAACTTTTTGTTCTATAGCTTAAAGGTAGATGAAAATTAGGTACACATCTACATTTTTGAAATACTTATTATGCATTCTAAATTTTTTAATAAGTTACTTTATTTCATTTTAATCATTTTCTATCCTTTTACATGTTTTGTATTTCTATCATTCTATTCTCATTTTTTTTTATCTTATACTTCTATCCTTTTTATGTTTATATCATTTTTATATTTCTATCCTTCAATCCTTTTGTATACACCTAATTTTATTACATTTACCCATAATCTAAATAAATTAGGAAATTTATATTTAAATGACTAATTGCACCTCATATCCCACCTTACCTAGACAACTCATGAGATAAAATCAGTGCCATATCACACTACTTAAGCCACATGGATCACAAGTCATGCCATTGGTCCCACATAGCTCACAATTCATTTCATTAGTCTCACATGGATCAAAATCATGTCATTGATCCTACATGGCTCCCAAGTCATGCCATTGGACCCAAATGTCACAAAATGCCTCCCACATACCTTCCAAGTCAAGATCATCACCTCCCTTGTGATCAAATTAAATTTCAAATATTACCTACCTCCATGTTAAAATATTAATTAAAGTAAAATAAAATATTCAATAAAATAAACCAAAATGGGCCTATAAATATGAGGCCTCTTTTGTGAGAAATTGAATTAGAAAGCTTCACTAGATTTTCATAAAATTATTTTTCAAAGTTTGGTTAGAGATTTATGAGAAAGCTATTAGGGTACACTAGATTTAGAGTAAATTACAATGAGATCTTGAAGTAGAGTTTCATGATAATTTTACATTAGGCCCTTGAAGATTAGAGATTTAGACTAGAGAATTAGGATTAATGGAGAGAATCCTTTGAGGTTATGTTTCTCATGTTGTTTCATGCTCTCATTTATTCTTATGCTAAATTTATACACTAACATGTTAATATGTTCAAGTGTGTTTGTAAGGTTGATATTACAAGTTATAATCAATATCATTGGAACTCCATCAAATACATAAGTACTTCATAAATATCAAAATCAAAATATTGTTATAATATCTTGTATCTTCCATATCCAGGACATAAGAATTATAACAATATGTTCAAGAGAACATTATACCACAAATTCATTATTCAAAGAGCATTTTATTTAATATGGAATTCAAGTGTATTAATTAGTACATTATTTAATGATTATATACTAATTATGCAAGCTTGAAAAGTAAAATTTATTGTTCACACCTTTTTATTATTTTTCTTATTTTTTAATGCATTCATCATTTTTATCCTTTCAATTTTTTTTATTCTTATTTCTATCCTTACTTTCCTTTCTATTATGGTTATCATTGGTATATTTAACATCAAATACATGGTATACCTAATTTTCATTAATATGATATGATGATGCTCATTCCCATTATGTATGATATTTCATGGTATATGTTCTTATCCATAATTATTCTATAAATTTCTCATGAAATAGAGGCATCAATTTGTAAACTTGGAGGCAACCAAGTTAAGAATAGAAATCCATTTTTGAGTTTAGTATGAGTTTTATTAATTTAGAATTTGGTCATGAATGGATTGGAAAATTATCCTATGTTCATAATTAATTATTATCTCAGATTTAGTCTTACTTTTACAAATTTTATCTTATAAAGGTCATTATGAATAAATTGTTAAATTGGAAGCAATTTTAGGGTAATAATATATAAACACCACACGTCACTACTAAGAGCATAGGGGTAAAAAAAAGGAATATGTTACAAGCTTAGAAACATAAAAGGATGAAACATTTTAGTATAGTAAGTTCATTTAGATAAATATAGAGTTTTTACAACATTTATTATG
>Ga0115851_101748_pt1 | contig 11552 bp, 10 predicted proteins | sample InSIn2gowninarea_FD_83865 | JGI IMG/M metagenome (GOLD analysis project Ga0115851, IMG submission 83865)
ACAAACCACAAATAGCGAATCGCCAGCCATGTGACTGCCCACGATGGAGACCCCTAGTCGAACGACTGGTCAATGTTAACAAAATATGATATGTCGGTTTCCATTAACCAAAAGAACAAATTGCTAGAGAAAACCGCATCCCCAATCTACACTTTATCCAAAGTTATTGTTTAGAGTAAAACATGGCTAATTAAATAAGGTGATAGAAAAAGACATTATCCTCTATGGGAAGAGAAAGGAGAGGAGGCCAAATCAAGTAAAGAGAACTCCGAAGAAATAAATTCACATGACCTTCTTAATCTGCAATGAAAAGAACCCACACACATAATTGCCAATTATACTATCTACGTGCATACCAAATGTAAGTCCTAGTCACCGAAATCTTTTAATCGACCTATAAACAAACATATAAACTAAAACAACAACCCAAAACCTGCGAGACTCTCTCTAATAAGCGTCCAAATTGGCCCACTATTCATAGAAAAGATTTAAAAAACAAACCTCTTGAACGTGATGTTTAGCGCTAAAACTCACACCACCTACTGAAAATTGCTTTCAAGGTCACCTATCAAAACTGTTGTAACCCATTATTCACAAGAGACATATCATGCAAAGCATAATATTCTCTTTCAAATACAACAAAAATGATTAAGAAGTATTGTTCACCTTGTTAAGTGCTTTTGCTCACAAGCTTCCAGGATTGTTTCATACAATCCTGCATCTATAAAATAAAATTATGTGGAACAGAGCATAAATATATCGATCTGTAGTTTTGAAATTTTGAAAAGTACCTTTAATGACAAGCCTCTCAAATGAAGTTTAGCACCGAAGCTCACCAGAGCTGAAAATTGCTTTCAAAATCACTTGACAAAACTTCGTAACCCATTAGTAATAGGGAAGAGACCTAATGCAGACCATAAAGCTTAAGTGCACTCTCAACAAAAATAATTAGAAGTATTCTTCACCCCCGTCCCTTCAATTTCTAAGTTTTTAGGTTTGATTCATAAAATAATGCACTTGTAAAACCAATTATGTGAAAGGGTACCTATCCTTTAACCTATAGAATGATGTTTGGCACAAAAGCTCATCCGTCAAAACCGTGTTAGCGTACCATCTGCAACTTCCAGCCAAAAACAAGGACTAGTGCCCTTTGAAACACCCTAAAGTAATACTCTCTCACAAATTGCCAAATTCATTAAAAGTTATTTAATACACGAAAAATCCCATAAGATAAAAAATAGATATACACCTATATAACTGCAATACTTAGAAATAATCTCATATTGAAGAGACCATATGGTTCAAATAAATAATTATTAAGATAACAGTGATGTGGAAGCTCTTTAAATCTTTTAACATTCGATCTGCAAATCTCCTCCAAATAAACCACCAACCACCTAATGTTAACTATGAAAACTAGGTTGTGAAACCAATCAAGGAAGTCCTAGTTGGTGAACAACAAACTGGTAGGTCAAGGAAGAGAGCATTAAGGAGACATGGTGTACATGATTGTGATTGGAATCTGCCTAATGGTGTTCAACTGTCCTCACTAGATTTAAGTGGTTCTTTGGAGAATAATTACCAGTATTGTGTTAAGGTCATTCATTGGTTGGAACGTGAAGGTCATATTCAGAAATATTTCCATAAAAAATTCTTGACATGATTCATCTTGTGAGCAACATCTCAAGAGAGAATATTTGTTAGGGTTTTTGTTGACACCATGTCAGATGATCCGACTAGCTCAATTGGATGATACTTTCTCAGAACTTATTTATAGTAATGAATTCAGCATCCCCACTCGAAATGAGATGGAAGTTGTACCTTTTGATTGTTCACATCCTTTAGTTGCATTGTCCATTGAGTACAGACCATAGAAGCCGAGTTTGAATTTTAATTCAGATAATTTATTAGGACTAATTGTATATAAACTGTTCTCAAGGAAAGTTCTTTATTTGTCCTCCTAAACCCTTATTCTTATGTAGTATCATCTAATAGTCAACAATGGACAAAATGCAACACAAGCTCTTCATATTCACAAATTTGTAGCCAAATGACCAACCTAAATGCCAAAACATTTATGCTCTGTGTTTCTATTTTGGAAATATCATGTGTAATGCTTGGGCCCAAGAACATGGTTCTAATGGCACATCTGAATGTCCCAAAACTGATCAGCCCTCTTACCATAATCTTTATTGTGAAAAAACTGAGAGCTATGAGTCTACTAAGCCAGTGAACTCCAGTGATTGTGGTGTAAATTCAAGTATGACCCCTAAACTAAAGGCATCTAAGGAAGCGAAGACAAGATTTAACATGAATCAAGTTTCAGAACCTGAAGATGCACAGGGAGATTATGTTTCTATTCTGGATGAGGAATGGGCAATGGCTGAAATGGGCACGGGGAATGGTTCACATGCTCAGACAGAATCACAAAGGGATTCAACAAATTCAAGTGATAATAATTAGACAATGGATTTGCCTAAAATTTATCATGAAAATCATTCTAAAGCTACATTTTTAGAGGAAGCAAGCAATAATAACGAATTCGGCATGCCCACTCAAAATGAGATGGAAGTTGTACCCTTTGATTGTTGACATCCTGTAGTTCCTATTGGCATGTGAAAAGGGGATGATACAGGGGTTGGAAATTTGAGAAATTCTCATGCAAAGCCTAATGTTAACTCTAAAAACTGAGCTATGAAACCAATCAAGGAAGTCCAAGTTGGTGAACCATAAACTGACAGGTCAAGGAAGAGAGCATTAAGAAAACATGGTGTACATGATTGTGACAGGAATCTGCCTAATGGTGTTCAACTATCCTCACGTGATTTAAGTGGTTCTTTGGAGAATAATTACAAGTATTGTGTTAAGGTCAATCGTTGGTTGGAATAGGACTGTCATATTCAAAAAGATTTGTGTCAAAAATTCCTGACATGGTTTAACTTGCAAGCAACATCTCAAGAGCGGAGAATTTTCACGGTTTTTTTTGGACACCAGGTCAGATGATCAGCGAGCTTGGTTGGACAGTTGGATGATACTTTTTTAGAATGTATATGCATCAAGAGGGCACCAATCTTACCTTTAACAATCACATTCCAAAAATCAGCAATCATCGACCTTGTGAAGCGATCTTTGCCATGAGAACCACCAAACAACCTCTTCTTCTAAGCACTCTGAAGGATGAATTAATGAAGTAAATCTATAGTTATAAGGGGCAAATCCACGAGGGGAGCATCTCACAATACATCAAAATAAATTGAGAAACCTCAACAGTTTCTAGTTTTCTGTCATGGAACTCCTGGCAGTAAAACCCAAAATCATTTAAAACTAAAAATAATGGTTTCCAGAGGCTACCTACTCCATTTTGAAATTTACTTGCACAGTGCCCATCAGATTCATCCAAGATACTACCATTTTTAAATTTACCTTCACAGTAGCTAGCAAATTCATCCAAGATCCTGGGCGACACAAGTCCTAGCCACTACCATGTGACATCTTAGAGGGGGCATGGATTTGACATCGTAGAACGATGTTTCATAAAACCTACGAAGTCATTATTCATATAGTTTGAAGGAGGGAATATAGGTATGGTTTCAGTTATAACAAAAGTTTTAATCTAATGGTGGCAAACATTTTATTCGTCTAACATCAAATCAGACGGATCATAGTAAGACAGGTAAGACAATAGGGGAATTGATTTCAAAGGGGAACGCTTTATGGAGTAATTAGAATTACTTTATCATGATGCCCCATTTCATCAAGGTATTTTCTTCTTTGAGATCAACATCCTTTGGCATTATCCTTCTCCATATTGTACAAGAATCAGAGTGCCCATGGATCGATCTTGATTACCAAGCTATAATATCTTCCTTGAAGTTGTCATTATTAACTCCCTTTTCTTTCTTCTGGATATTATGCTTGATGTTGATCAATATTGTTGTATTTATAACATGCAATCTTGTGATAAAGTCTTGATCCCCATCCATTCCAAAGCATGTAAAATTTCTTCTTTCGAGCACCATACACTCATACGGTAGACTTATTGAGCACACTTTTCTATTCAACTCTTTCTGCATGATTCTTGTAGATATGAACCTTATCCTAAAAGAGAGTTACTTTAAAAATATGCATACCTTTGCTTTTCATATAATCATCTAGCCATCCCTTCTTAAACAAGCTTGCTTCTTGTACTTGTTGAAGATGGGTTTCTTATCCAAGAAAGACTTTCATCATGCCTTTCACACTGCAATTTTGACCATCTGCATTCCTTCATCCTTTAAGAGAATTATTTCCATACTAAATGGAATATATACCAGTCATAATGTTGCTTCCAAGAATTTTACAAAATGATGATTCTTATAGGATCTTGATGATCTCTCTTCGCAAAATTACTTCCTCTAATGTGATATTAGAAAATGATTGGATGAACAATAATATGCAATATGGTTCCAATATTATCATTCTCTTTAAACTAGACCCCTCTTTGCAAAATGAATTCCTCTAACGTGATGTTAGAAAATACTTGGATGAACAATAATATGCAATATGGTTCCAATATTATCATTCTCTTTAAACTAGATCCCTCTTTGCAAAATGAATTCCTCTAACGTGATGTTAGAAAATGCCTGGATGAACAATAATATGCAATATGGTTCCAATATCATCATTCTCTTTAAACTAGATCCCTCTTTGCAAAATGACTTCCTCTAATGTGATGTTAGAAAATGCATGGATGAAAAATAAAATGCAATATGGTTCCAGTATTATCATTCTCTTTAAACTAGATGGTCTTTCCCAAATCAAATTAAACAAGTAGATTCTAATTTTTTCTACTATCATGTGCTTCTATCTATGATTCCATGCTTTAAAAAAAACAATACTTCTACTAGAGAATGTAACTATGCGTCCTATTCCACTTTCTACTTAATAAAAGAAAGACAAATTTCGTAAGGAACCTCATAGTGATGAAGCTTCCTTCAATATTAAAGATCATTGGAATCTTCTCCTTTCGACTTCTTCTCAGGTTCTCCCTTTTCTTTAGCTATGTGAGCTTCACGTCTTTCCTTTATTTTGTTATCTTTCTTATTTGGACAATCCCTCTTAAAGTATCCATACTCATTGCATCCATAACATTGGATCTTGGGCATATTTTGCTTCTTCTTGGACTTTCCAAACTTCCCTTCCTTTAGCTTCTTGGTCCTAACAATAAACGCTTGGGACCTTTCATTTGATTCATTGCCATTATTTTCCTTGATCCTAGATTCTTCTAAGATACATTGAGCCCATAACTGATCAAAAGGTGTAGTATATTTCTTTGAGTAGATGTTGGTTGCAAAACTACTCCAATCAGGTGACAAAGCATTTAGCACACAAATAGTCATTTGAGAGTAAAAAACAATCTCCCCATGCCTTTGTAATTGATCTCTTATTTGTGAGATCTTCATAAGATAAGTGGCCATGTCTTTATCCTTTGATTTCATTATTCCATAAAGTTGATTTCTCAAAGAAATATTTTGACCTGATGTACTTATGGAGTACAACTTTACGAACTTATCATACATAACCTTGGATGATCCAAATCTTTTACTTCAAAGATGCATACAAAATTGCATTTAAAAGAGCATGTAACCAAGTGAAGCATACACATAAAAGAAGCGGAAATCAAAAGCAACCATGAGACCAAAGGAACACAAATAAGTTGATAATGGATTTCACCCAGTGTGGGCTATGTCTTCGGGCCCTGCTCAATGTGGGGGAACCTCTTTCATTAATTGGCAGCGAAATCAAATTACTTGCAATTACAAAATGACACCTTATACCTGCACTTTCAGGGATAACTTGAAAATGTCGACCTTTGCTAAAGAAACAAATTGCACTGTTGAATTCTTGGCGAAAAATCATGAAAAATGACTATAAAGTCGACCCTGTTCTGTGCTAGTGACCTTTGGGCTCTAGGGAATCTTTTAGATTCCCTACAAGATTCCTTACAGGAATATTCCACTAAGATTCCTAGGAATCCTTCTCGAAAACCATGCCTAGGTGGGACACAGTTCCAGCTCTGGGTTCTGCACTATTGTGTTTTCCCTCTCACGCTACTCCACGAGGCTTCCTCCTCTGGTGCGCTGATCGAATGTGGTTTAAATACAAATTTGCGAAACTTTGGAATTAACGACCAACTTGGCTGCGATGGTTAGTTGGGCCGCATTGGTCCTTTGGAAAGTTGGTGGTCGCGGGTGCAAACCCCGAACCCAACTTATATATATATATATATATAATTTTTGTTAACATTGACCAGTCGTTCGACTAGGGGTCTCCATCGTGGGCAGTCACATGGCTGGCGATTCGCTATTTGTGGTTTGTTAACTCCATCGACGGACGGACCGACGGTTATGTTAGGAAAGTTTGACACTTGTCGAAGATATATATATCTATATATATATATATATATATATATATAGATATAGATATATATATATATATATATATATATATATATATATATATATATATATATATATATATATATATATATATTATATTTATTATATAAAATATTTTTTTAATAAAATAAATATATTTTATTTATAATTTCTCACCGAATTTTTAGGGTCATTGGGAAAATTAATCATGTGGTAATTTCATCACTGCCGATGACCTCAAAGGTGAAAAATGTCGCCTTCTTAAAAAAAACTGACAACTGCTGACTGGGCATCATGTGGCGCATTGTGATTCATCTCTACTGTTGACTGGGCTACTGACTGGGTTGATGGCGTCACTTGCCACATGTCATCTCCTGATTGGCCCCTTGTCGACCATACCACCAAGTCATCATGCTTACATCAACATCTGTACTGCTGACGTCAGTGCCGCGTGTCCTCTTGTGGGTCATGTTTGTCAAAAAATTTAGTTGTTTCACAAAAACTTCAACGGGCCATAACTTTCTCATACGATGCTGGATTGAGGTGTCGTTTACGTTGTTGGATTCAGAATGATGAGATCTTTGATTTGAGATTAGTTTTGTTATATTTCAAGGACTTTGAAAATTTGGCCTTTTAGGACCCTCCTGGATCATTCCTCCCCATTAATGATCTTTTGGGTTGCCAAAAGCCTTATAAGTCAATTGGAAAGTGAAGGAATTTATGCATCACTTTCTCCTTTTCAATATAACGGGCCTTACTTGGACGCATTCCTTTGAAACCAATACCAAGGTACTCCATGTCTCCCCATCATGAAGTCCTAGTTCTCCTGTCAAGAATGATATCTTTAGATAGCCTGTCCAAGTATTCAGGTGAAAAATCGTCCACTGTAGGAATTGTCCAACCTCTTTGTTGTCCATGATCAAAGGAGGATCATAAAGCTTCAAGTTTTCAATGTTCACCATTAAGTACACCTGCATGTACGCTGGAAAATCGAGGTGAAAAGTATCATCTCCAATCTTCTCTAATATGGTGGAAGGACCATATCCGATTGGTCTCAACTTCTTTCCTTCCCCTTTCATTTTGTCTTTTTTGATGTGGAGCCACACCCTGTCTCTAACCTAAAATTGATGATGAACCTAGTGCTTATCGTGTCGAGATTTGTATTGAGCTTTACTTTTCTCCAATTGCTCCTGCATTGCCTGGTGAATCATCTGAATCCTCTAAATGAACCTCCATGCTTTGTCCTTGTCATTTTGCTCACTGGAATCTTCATCTCTCCCAAAGACCATGTATAAGGGATCCTTTGGAAAATATCCAAAACATGTCTTGAACAATGAGCTCTAAGTAGATGAATGCACAACCTTGTTGTATTCATGTTTTACATAAGGAAGTTATTCATCCCACAACTTGGGATGCTTTCCACAATACCCTCAGAGTAAATGTATCGTTGTACGATTGACAGCCTCTGTTTTCCCATGGGTCTACGAATGAAATGTCATACTCCTCTTCAGCTTGGTGTCCATCTTTCTCCACAAACTCGTCTAGAACTCTCCGAGAAAATGAGAGTCCCGATCATACACATTGGATGTGGAAACCCAAAGTGGACCCATACAAATTAGGAGAAGAGATGAGAAGTATGCTCTGTCGTGATTAGCTTTTTACAAGGCATTAAGACACACATTTTACTAAATTGATCCACAATGACATGCAAATAGTCATGACCTCTCCTAGACAAAGGCAAACTGCTAATAAAATCCATTGACACACTTTCCCATGGATGACTTAGAATAGGGAGTGGTATGTAGAGCCCCAATTTTTTATTAGTGGGCTTGCAAACTGAACACAACACACATCCATTTACATATCTTGTTACAATGTTTTTCATGTGAGGCCAAAAGCAGAACCTTTGCGAATGACATATTGTTCAACATAACTTTCAAAATATAATGAAGCATTTTGCAAAACAATAGATGTAATAATAGGAGGACGAGAGAGCATATATGCCACTTTGTTGCTAGTGCCCTTCTTGTATTTTATTACCAGATGAAACTGCTAAAGAAACCCCATACATCTGAAATGACTTGCATGTTGAAGCTTGGTATGCGATTAGAAGTACTGCAAGGGCTCGTGGTCTGTGTGAATTATGGTCTCCTTTCTAATCAAATAGTGCTTCCACTTCTTCACACTTTTGACCAAGGCATACAACTCCTTGTCATATGTGGGATAGTTCACAACAAATTGGGAGAATGCCTTTGAATGGTAACATACAGGTTTCCTCTATTGCATCAACACGACTCCTATGGAGTACCCACTAGCATCTGTCTCAATCTCAAAAGGTTGTTGGAGGTTAGGTAAGGCCAAAATTGGTGCGATATTGATCTTCTCTTTCAGTGTATCAAAGGATTTTTGTTGCTTTCTTCCCCACTGAAAGGTTTGCTTCACATTGTTATCACTCTAATGATTCTTTTGAAGTAAAGAGAAAGAAAAACCAAAGGTAACCACAAAGCACTTTTGGAGATCAAGACCTAGCCTTCCTGATGCTCAAAGAGGGCTCTCTCTTTAAAATTTAACTTTATTTTAGTTAAGATGATTTTAGGCTAGTTATTACTTACACTTGGGCTTTGTTTTGAAAATTTGGTGGTGGGATCAACGTACTTAGATGGACAGAGCTTTGGCTTATTCCATTGGGCTATGGAGTTGGATGCTTGACAAACAAGACTAGATTGGATTCTAAAAATAGTGTCTAGAGGGCAAGGTAGATAAGTCACTACAGATCTTAGAGGCTAAGTGTTGAATGGATTCAAATCGGATCCAGGGAGCAATTAAGGGTTCCCCAGGCCGGATTTTGGAAGAAATGAAAGAAGTCAACCGGGATAGGAGAGCAATGAAGGATTCTCAGATCCAGGTATTAGAAGAAAACATGTCAATAAATTACTGTGCAAAACAGAGTGTAATTAAACAAGTTTTGTATGATATTTCCAGTTAATTTATTTAGATTTTAAAACAAATTTAAGATTACGAAAACACAAAAGAAAAGTAACACAATAACACAAAGAAGTACTTCACTGCAAATGGCTCATCTCATGAATCCTGTAGTGAAATGCCTTTATTACTTGCTCCAATTTATTGACTGGCAAATAGTACAATCACCCTTAGGTTCAAGATCACAATAACTCTACAAATGTAAAATAATCCACTCATAATAATTCAAATTTTGAAGTATTTATACAAAAATTTTATTACAAAATATCTCAAACTAATTTGAGGTTTAATCTAGGAAAAGGAAAGTATCTTCTTGCAAGAAGATAGAGACAACTATTGAACTATTTCATGTTGTCCCTGTTATTTTGGTTCTGCTGGCTGTTATGCTTTGATTTTTAGCCCTTTATGCTTGCAGGTTGTTTGGCTTTCACACTCGATAGTCTTTTTAACTTTCATCTTTCATCTGATACTCTTTCACCTGATACAATTTGACTATGCTGACCTGTCTTCATCCTTTTAACATACTCATTTACTTTTTACTGTACACTTGTAATTTACAGTTTATAATTTACTGTGTTTTCACTACAGTAAATCATTCAACTTTTGCCATGTTTCTTCATCTAGCAACTGGATGTTGAACATTTTCCTATATATTTCACCAGCCTCTGTATATTTTATGAAAGTAGGCTTATTAATAAATAAGTGTTTCACCTCATGCTAGGGATAAAACAGATTTCCAAAACTCTGGTATAATACTTTGCGAGTTGGTATACCACTAATTGATGAGGTATTTGCTTGTTCTTTGGCCACTTCCCTGATTTCCTTGTTGTAGTCCTCCTGTGTCATCAGTTTATCATTTATGACTAAGGGACTAGGTAGTCCCTTTTCTCTCAAAAGCTCAAACTTGGTCATAAACCTGTCAATGACTGGTTGCATGGTTTGACACTTATCCTCTAAATTTAACATTAAATTTCTCTTAGCTAGGACCCTCTTGACTTCCAAAATGGTACCTGTCCTGTTAGGTATGTCAAGTTCTTGTAGTTCGTATTTGCTTTTGGAGTTGAGGAATTGAACAACTCTCACTTCTTCCTCTAGCATTTCTCCAAGCTCTTCTTTGACATTCTGGATGGCTTCTGTAGCCTATTTGATCAAGTCTATTTGCTCAAAAATAACTTGTATAGATGGCCAAATATCATTGATAGAGTCAATGATATTGGCCCATAATAATTGCCTGGCCTTTCCCAAAGGCTCACTCAGAGTTAACTCTTTCTCGAGGCTTTTCACTCTCTCATTCATCTAGAGCGACTGATAGTGGACATTCCAGAGACCACTATAGATGACATTCCTGTTAGGCTACAGCGCTATGTGGTTGGGGTCCCAGGACCTTTTAGGAGGTTCCTGTGTAGGGTGGCCCGTACAGTGGTTTCTGTTCTAGGACTGTCCTCGTACAGACAAGACATCACCATTCTGGCTCTCCATATTTTTCCATCTCATCTCCTCCGTTAGCAAGGATGAGACTATTTCATCAAACTGTAAGGCAGTTGTATTGCTACCTATTGCAATAACCAGACTATCCCACGAATCTGGTAAAGAACACAACAAACTAATGCACTTATCTTGATATGAAATTTTAATATCAACAGATAATAAATGACTTACCACAATATTAAATGCGTTTAGATGCTCTGTCACCGAGTCTCCATCTTTCATCCTCAGGTTATACAGCTTTTTCCACAGGAACAGTTTATTCACCAGAGACTTAGATTGGCACAAGTCCCTAACTTGTCCCACAAATCCTTCGTCATAGCTCCCCTGGATATATTTAGCAATATTGAATCTAAGACACACAATTGTATTGTACTCTTTGCCTTCCGATCCAACTTTTTCCATTCTTCATCAGACACTCCCATTGGTTTAGAACTCAGATCTACCGCAATCCACTGATTTTTATCCACCAACAGATCCTCCATCTTGATTTTTCACAACTCAAAACTCTGACCATTAAATTTCTCGATCTCTATCTTTCCACTGCTCACCATCTTCTTTCACCACCAAAATCAATCTCACAGATCTCCCACTGACCAGGGTCTACCACAGGCCTGAGTGAAACCCCTCAGCAACAAAGGCATCCCCTTGAAGCCAAAACAACAAATG
>Ga0115851_101749_pt1 | contig 11552 bp, 4 predicted proteins | sample InSIn2gowninarea_FD_83865 | JGI IMG/M metagenome (GOLD analysis project Ga0115851, IMG submission 83865)
TAAAAATAAATATCATTCACACTCTTTTCATAAACATGAATGCGATGGATTTTTTTTATTTTTTATAGGCTCGTCTTTATCAACTCAAACTACGAGGATGCTAGTCGAATCCATTTTTATGACTAGTATAATGAGGTGGGAACCAAGTTCAAAGTTACTGACGTTCCATGATTTTTTCGCTTCATTCACTTTCCTTACGAATAAGGGGTAGTAAATTTTCACTATTGAGGAATAAGGATGGTAATTCAGTTTAGAAAAAGGTTATTAATAAATAATTTATTGAAAGTAATGTAAATATTAATTTTTAATTATATTAAAGCAATGTTTCACTTTTTTTTAAAATGTTGTAATAAATTTTAAGTTTTTTTATTATTTATAATTTTTTATTAGCCAAAGAAATACGGTAATAAATTTTAAAAATATTTACTATTTTTAATTAATTATTTTTATTATATGTAAAAAATTAATGGTTATAATTAATATAAAGGTAATTAATATTGTTTGAAAAGGTTATATTTAATTTGTTTAAAAATATTTATTATTTATAATTAATTGTTTTTATATTATATAGAAAAAAATGGTTATAATTAATATAAAAGTAATTAATATTGTTTGAAGAAGGTTATATTTAATTTTCAACATTATTATCATTAATGGATAATGGATACGGATAATAGTTAATTAATATTAATGAGTTAGTCTACATTTACAAATAACAATTAATAATGATGGTGTCCACTACAAATTGACAAGTGAGTTAAGATAGATTTTCCCACTAACTAAAAGGAATTCAATAAATGACCGTCATCTTATTACATTATTTCAAATAAGGATAAAATGTAGAATTGTACTTTTAAATATTGTAAGCAAAAGAAAAAGAAAGTTGTAATTTTACCTTAGATATGTTAATGAGAAGTATTTCAATATGAACATTCTTCATAGCATAGGCTTTATAGTATGTGATGATTTTTACTCTATTGCAAATGAAATTTTAAGATTAATGTAGGATTAAGTGTATCAGGTATATTATAAAAATCATTTTTATGAACCACATATTGATTTGGCTAACTTTATTGCTACTCGAAAACACATCCATGAAGCTGGCCACATAAAGGATCAACATTCGAGAGACCTCAGTGGATATAGTATTCATCCCACAATGAATCTATTAATAGGGTAATAGGATACACCACTATGATGCGAACCCAATTGTTGACAAAGTTTCATGTTTTGTAATTAGGATAATTAAACAACCATGGACTAAACCCTTGAACCAATGTGGGATCGAGTATCAAAAGAGGGAAGAGGAAGTTTCATAATCATTTACTTGATTCCACGGGCTATAATGTTAATAATCCATGTGACCTTAATTCTACATTTAAACATGTGGACTCAAGAATATTTCCATATAAAGGATGAATAGAAAGATACCATGTGGATAACCACATATCATTTTGTATCCCGGATCAATAAAATCATAGTTACATGCAAAAAGAAATGGATTTCTAAATGTATCTAGTTCATGTTACAAGTTAAAATGAATGTTACATTCATTTTTTCTTATCATGAAACAGTATCACCTTAGGGGACATGGACCTGCAACAAAGAAGGCCCATTCAAATAAGATATTGAACATCTAGAGACGTCATTGGGATAACCTCAAACTAGAGACTTTGAACAAATCTTGAATAAGAGGAATAGGTATATTTGGTTTTTAATTTTTTCTAGAACATTGATATCATCTAGTACAAATCTCCATGGTGTGATTGAATGAGTTGTTGTTTGATCATGGAGAACACCATCTGGTTTGTGGTCAATGATGTAAATCATTTTTAGATGCATGAGGGCTTCACTGGGGAAGTAATACCATACCATTTGTGTTCATATTAGCGGATAAATATTGAGGATAAAATGACATAATATATTGAGCACATAATAGGGGATATAAGGTTTTCGTATTGATGGGTATAAGAACATGGCGCTCACAGTTAATGGAAAAATATAAAAGGGTATCAAAAATGTTAATGAAAAAATGGATACTACAATATTTAGTCAAACTAGGGGTTTTTCAAATTGGCAGGTGTATTGGGTTTGTATTGGTAGGGGGTTAAATAATGTGAATTTTAGAGGTATTTTCCAATATGTAGTTAAATTAGTGGTATTGTTTAGTAGACCATGAATGCACATGATATTTCAAAGGGTCATTGAGTGAAGCCCCCACGGTTAGATGTGAGCAAGCTCATCAATAATAATAGCATATAGAAAAGTGCCAGTATAAACCATGATAACGTGAATATATGTCTTGAAGTTGAACACTTAGAGGAGTGACCATGCCATTAGAGACCAATATTTAAAATTCAATGTGACATGCATGCTATAACAATAATCATGAAAACAACAAACAAGGTATTTGGTCTCGAAATCAAATTCATAGAGTTAATGAGTTAGTGTTGGTAGTCGTAGATCTGTTCGAGAAACTTCAATGATAAGTCTCTTAAACCAAAAAAGGCATCAAAGATATTGATATATGTAATGGAATTCAACTCAACACATTGGGGTGAACCAAAAAAATGAGTGGGAGGCTTAGGAAATACCTTAAATGGAATTTAAATAAACATTGAATTACATAATGGATATATGACTTACCAAGACATCTCAACAATTATAACATGTAGGCCATGATGAGACAAATTATAAGGGTGACTAGGGGCCATTGAACAAAATTCATGCTAATGACAAGATGTACATTAAGGTGTGAGGCTAAGAAGGTTAAAAACATTGTATGTGTAAACATAGGGAATAGGAGGATATTATTGAGAAAAATGTTGTCGTTGATGTCAAGTCTACTCATAAATTCATGTGAACAAATGAATACAAGTTCATGGGGAGTTTTTTGATGATGATATTTAGCCTATATTTGAAGGCATTTTATGTATAGGAAATTTTTTAAAATTCTCTTGCAATGTTTGTAGTTGGATAGTCCTCTTCAAGATGTTTCCAACAATATATGACACTTGGTCAAAATGCCAATGATCGAGGAGAAAAAATCATTTTAAGTGAAGGAATATTGGACAATATGAGAAGGACTCAAAGAATTTGGGGAATCCAAGAAATCCAAGGCGAAAACAGGTTAGCGCATAACAAAAGTCATCAGTTGTTCAATCCATAGGGACTTATCTTAGAATTTCAAAGTATTTGGAAGTTTTTGTATCCAAATAATCTGGGGTTTTCTATATTATTTTGGATCCAAATTCAATTTAGAGAGAGAGAGAGTTGTGTCAAGGTTCCATAAGAGTGAAGTTCCATATGAAGGTAGAGATCCATATTTCCATTGATCTTATTTTAGGTCACAATTTTGAGTGTTCATGGTTTCGTAGAGAAACATGTATCCAAGCATCTAGGCCTATTGAAGACATGACAAAGAGCTATAAAGGAAATCTATTGGATACCAAATTTGTTATCAAACCATCTCACAAAAAGATATATCAATGACTTAAAAAAGATCCACTTCGAGGGGGAAACCTCCTTTACATTACATGAATGAAAAATTCTTGGATGATACAAATGACAAGACCTCATTTGTATATATAGGAGTCTAAGGGGTCACAATATAGTCATAGCCTACATAACAATTGTAATGTAAAGGAACAAAAATAACAATAATTGGATTCTACGGGGCACAAAAATAATAATATGGGGGAAACATGGGAACAACAATAATAATAAGGGTGATACATTCGTATTATAGGGAGCTAACATGCCCCTCTCCTTCAAAAAATTATTGTCCTCAACACTTGAGTAGTTTTGGATGCTTCTATACAAAATTCTCATCCTCCCATGTGGAATCTTCATCGGGTAAGTTCTTCCACTTAATGAGATACTCTGAAATTGATTGATTTCGTAGCTATCAAGTTCTTATTTCTATGACTCGTTCAGGCTCAAATATGATTGTCCCTTCTTCATTAAGTTCCAGAAACACTGTTTGAACTAGAATCTTGTCACTGATAACCTTTCTTAGGCATTAAACATGGAAAACTGTGTGTACTTAGGAAGATGCAGGCAAATCAAATTTGTTCGCCATAGTACCAATATTTTGCAACACCTTGTAAGGACCGTAGTACTTGGGTGATAATTTATTATCCTTAATAGCTGACTTGAGAGACACTTGTTTCTATGGTTGTAGCCGTAAAAAAACTGAGTCACCTACATCAAAACTGCTTTCATTGTGATTTTGATCTTCCTACTATTTCATTCGATTATGTGCCAGAGTGAGGTTATCCTTTAAGAGTTGGAGAACTTATTGCTGATGCTCGATGTGATATTAAATTGCTTAAACCTTATAATTTTCTCTTAAACATGATTCCCCTAATCGGATTCTCCTTTAATCGATGATGATGTGGCAGTCCAACATACGTGTTGTTCTATTCAATGATGCAATATGATGGGCGACATGTATTTTAGACATTAGTAGACACGTTGCAAAGCATAAGAAATGACACATGATAGGCTAAATTGGTATTTTTTCTTGGCAAAGTAGGCTAATTTAGGGTAACATGTGGCATCATACAGAGGACACCTTGTGGGATGATGATGTTGTCATGACATCAATACACATTTTTTCTCTCGAACATTTAATAACATGGTCTTCTGATGTGGTCTTATGGGCGTGTTATGAAACACATTTTTTATACTTAACCCTCAAGTTCGAGCCTTGCGATCATATGTGAAAAGGAGTAGTATATGCTAAGAATGAATTTTGTCATTTTGGCACCAAATTTAGATTAAAAAAAGTTGCATTCTACACACCCAATTTGTACAATCATGTTGAAGAAGTGTCAATTTTCCTTTTAATAGGGAATGTTAAATGTGTTATTCACATGCAGGCAAAGAATAAAAACTACTGAAGTATGAGTTAACTAATTGAACAATTAAAGAAGTCAAAGATGAGAGTAGTTGAAGGAATAGTGAGGACAATAACTAATCTAAAATATATATGAAGCCTAATTGCAATATAACATTTAAAATAGAAAATGACCTAAGAATAGAGGCAGTTGTAAATCCTTATAAGAAATGGCAACATTGAAGAGAAAAAATACATTAATAGAGATAGTGAGGTATGTGTTGGGATGAAGAGTATATTTTAGAAGGAGAAATTGATGAGGTAATATTTTAGGAAAAGGAGGCCTCAAGTATGAGTTTGAAAATTTATGAAAGAATGATCTGAAAGGTTGTTCAAGTAGGTACCTACAGAAAAGGGAGTTGGTGCTTCATTTAGTTTGGTTTCTATAAGAATTCGCAAGCTGGTGATTGTAAAAGAAAAAGTGGACTGGAGCCTTATGTAGGTTGCAGCCTACACAAATTGACGTAATTTGAAGTTGGAGGTTTATTTTGCATCTTAATAAAAAATGAATTATGATGTTTCCCATTTTGGTTTTGATGTTAATATCTTGCGTCTAGACTTTATGAGATTTATTTGCTTCTATTTATTACTTTGTATATGAGTATTTTTACTTTTAGCAAGTAATTTTTAGAATTGTTAAAATATTGATTCAACCACCGTCTCAGTATTTTCGTGGTTTCTAATAGTTGGTATTAGAGCCAAGTTCCTTCAAGGTATATTTGAGATAATTTCTAACCATAATGGAAGTAACACCATTAAGGTTCATATCTTTACTAAAATAAACTATTCATTTTGGGAGGAAAAAATGAGCACTTACTTATAGCTTCTTAGTGTAGATGTCTAGGACATAGTACATAATTACTATAAAAATCCATCTATCATGATTAAAAAATATGATAAGATTTAATTCACTTATATTGCTAAAGTAAATAATGAACTCCTTACTAGACTGCATGAATATGATATGGTCAAAGTTATGCAATGCACCATTACCATGAAAATATGCGACAAAATGAGTAGTTCTTATGAAGGAGATAGTAAAGTAAAGAATCATAAACTTCATTGCTATAGAATGCAATTTGAATACTTTAAGATGCATGAGGATGAGGAAATAGAAAAATTCTTCCTTTGAGTGGATGAAATAGTCAATACAATAAGAGAATTTGACGAAACAATGAGTGATTTGTTTGTAGCTCAAAAATTGTTGAGGAAACGAGAGAGCTCAACACTCAATTATTGAAACAATTTCTTGGAATATTGACTCCCTATGAAATTTGGACTACAGAAATAAAAAATACATCAAATGGGATGACTTTGTAAGCTGACAAAAAGTCAAAAGAAGATCAATATGACTCAATTTCTAGAACTCATGAAGAGGAGATATTTTTTGTCAAAAATTTAAGAGAGGATTTGGAAAATATAAAGGTAAGTTGGCTTTAAATTGCTTTAATTGTTGTAAAGTAGGTCGTTATGCATCTAAATTTCCATAAATAAAAATAATAATGAACATGAGCATAAGGATACGTATACAAAAGTATAAAAGGATAATAATATAGAAAATAAAAGTTTCTATATTCAAGATGATTGTACCTCATGAGAAGATAAAGATAAAAAATCCTCTGATGAGGACAAATCTAACCGAAGTACAAAAGAGTCTATGATCATGGATTTAGACACAATAGAAAAAGAACATGTAAAGTATGATGAATAAGTTGTTGAAGTATACTTGTATGCTGAACTGATAAATGATTTAGAATGAATTAAAAGGCTAAGTAAAAGGAATAAGATGTAAAAAGAGATGTTGGGAAAATTTGAAAAATAAAAGGGTATCTCTAAAAATTTGGCACTTCTTCTTCTAAAAATCAAGGAAGCAAATAAGATTAAAGATACTTAGCTGAAACATATGAAAGAAAAAGGAAAGCAATGTGAATGGATCGAGGAAGAGGTAGTCTCACTTAGAAAAGAGTAAGACACAAATCAGCCTAGATTAGAAATTTATCAAAGGATATTGTAAGTTGAATAAGATTCTAAGTGTCCAAAGATCCCCTCATATCAAGAATGGTTTCGGATGTGATGAAGATAAAATCTCAAAAGTACTTGAAAATAAAGAACCCATCAAATTTTTTAATGTAGTCAAGGGGCTAGATACAGTTCCAACTAAAGAAAATTAGCCAAAACAATAGGAGTAGAAAATAAAAAAGAATAGCAACAAGATAAAAGTGGGTGCAAATAAAAATCAACAACAATAATGGAATGTAACTCACATCCATTCGAAAAAGATAAAATGTTCAAGAAAGAAATCATCATACATCTTTTATTCCTCAAATAAGAAGCCAAAAGAAATTAAACAAATTATTGGGACGAGTTTTAGAAAGAAGATAGTCGAAGAAATGTTTAATATTTTGTAGAAATTATGGTGTATATTTGCAACTGATCATGAAGTTTTAATAAAAATCATAAGACACAAACCTGCTCTACTGTTGTGCGAAATTCAATTAACAATATAGAAAAAAAATTTAAGACATGCAATAAGAAATGACACACATGCACAAAGTATTTTTTCGAGGGACAGAGATGTATTACAATTTCTTTTCTCAGCTGAGCACAACCTGGAAGGGAGTAACCTATCTCTCTTCAATAAGAAGCTTTGACCTACACTTAGTCAGTTTATGCCTCAGCTTGAGCCCCTATTTCGTTGCGCAATTACTTGAGAAATTAGGTCCCTATTATTTAGGAATTTCTCCAAAATGGATTGCACAATTCCCAAGGTTGATCATCAAACTTTATGCAACATATGTACACTCAAGGCTAGTCTAAAACTAATGTTACATTACCTTGGAATATCGACCACAATTGGGGAACTTGAACTCTCTAGATGCACTAGCTATTTTCGGTTGATTGATCATTTAACTAGATGATCATTAAATTAGACTGAAGTCACATTGAACAATTGAACTTGCACTAGTTACTCCAATAATTGGAACTAGTTTAACTAAAAACAACTTGAGATAACTAACTTTGAGTGCTACAAATTAGAAACCACAAATGCTTAACTGAACTCTAACTCCTCCAAATTGAATTTACTAAGCAAACTAGGTGACACAAGCCATGTCACGCAAGATAATTGCATCCAAGTTATATGTTGTTGTGGAAACTTGAATTTTCTCAATTTAATCAATAGAAAATAAAATTGAGAATTTCTACTACATTTATCAACAATTTTTAGAGTTTTAGGAATTCCACACATAAAGATTGAGCAGAAAAAACATATAGAAATGATGCACAATTTTTTTGTATAAATAGGTTTGTGCAAAAATAACTTATAAAGAAGAACCATAGGGAAAGGAGTAGGAGATGATGTGAATGGGTGAAAATTGTTAAGTTTGACTACATATTCTTACCAATTTTGATTTGGTCGAGATTATTAAGTGTAATGTGTTTACACATGGTAGTGCCCATGGTCATTGTTTTCCCTAGTACTACCCATGGTATCAAAGTTTGTGTAACGATGTATAAATAGGCAGATACTAAAGGGATTCAGACTGGTTGTTTGGGTTTTGATTAATTCCTTATTAGTTTATTTTTGTCGCTGTCATATTATGATATTTATGCTTGCAAGCTAAGGTCAAATATTGTTGTAATGTTATAAGTGTTGCACCAAGAACCCCTTTGGATTGTTAATGAAATATGGTTCAAGCTCAGCTTGTTCTTATTTCCTATTTTCTGTGAGATAGTCGCATCACGCAATAATTATGTTTCTGTTGGAAATCAAAACACTAGTAAGAGAGGGGTGAATTAGTAGTGATGGCCTTTATATCAACTTTAAATCTCATTTCTAGATTATCACTTTGCAACAGACATCCACAATATTAAATTACAAAACATGTAAGCAACAATAAAATAAAAGAATAATAAACATTAGAAATATGAACACAATCATGCACACATAAGAACATAAGTATTTCTAATGGACACCCTCTCGCGAGAAAACCACCTTGCTCTTCTTGCACTACTCAATTCTTCGATTAATCCGCTGAACAAATTTACATAGATTAGCTTACAACCATAATATGGAAGACTTGGGCTCCTTAATAGTATGTTGGAACCTATCAGATAGGAAATATGTTTCTCTTGTCGATCTATGAAAATGTATTTGCTGGAACCACCCACGACCAACGATCCTCACCCAACCTCCATTAGACTATCCAACACCAATTGGATGGAGAAATTTTTTTCTTCTTCTAAATATATTGAATCATTGTCTACTCTAAAGCCTCCATGCCTTCACTTCCTCCATGCTAATCAATTTTCATATATTTTTGAAACTGGGTTCTTAATTTTCTCACCATGAGCAACCCAACAACTCCATCATTCTGCTCATCAAATCTAGATTAAAAAAAATTCCCTAGAGAGGGTTATTTATTATCTTCTACTCAGAACAATCTCTGCTCTCTAACACACCACATGGTTCCAATTTATTACCACAATCAACATATAAAATATGAATCTTCTTCTCTACTCTATCTATGTTTCGTGCACACAATACAATGATAAAATATTGTAAAATAATGTGAGCATATGGTGCAACATATACTCACTCGAAAGGCCCTCACAATGGCATGATCTCATACTCTCAAGACAACAGACCAAATAGACTCAAATTGTTCCTCTATTTATCATTTCTCTATGATGGTTAACTCAGTAAATGCTACATATTATCGAGCACTCAAAAATTCTTTTCACACACTTTAGATTTGGTTGAGATAGGCTCCTTGAAAATATCAACCACTAACTCCACTATCCCTTTGATATCTTTGACCTTGATCAGGTTCTAGAGACCGCATGAATTTATTCAACCCTTTTTTGGAAAATTTCGATCATACACATTGCCATAATAATGAAATTAGCTAAGTTTTGCGAGAAATGCAGAGAAATTCTCATGAAAAACCTTGGTTGTATGTACAACACATGATAGATTCGATTAGAGCTACTCAGTCACTCCCACAATCATGTCTACCAGCGACTAGAGATTTTTAGTCGCTCCCATGACCCGTCATCTATATGACTGGGGTGGAGGATGGTCATAACTTAGTTAAATCAGCTTAGATCCTACTCAACCTTCTTCCAGACCTTGAAAAGTCTTTGTAGGACCTCTAGAAGTCACTGACACCTTTGTAACACTTCACAAATTCACTTCCATATCACCAACAACATTACAAGTCAAACTAGGTTTTCTAGGATGCTAACCAACAACCATACTAAACATCTAGTCCAACTGGCCCATCAAACCTCTCCACAACACCGTTGCCATCAATATACAACTCCAGTACTTGTGCTACATCCTCCAACACCCACAGATCCATCTCAAGTCCTCTCTAGGCCCTATATATCATAACATCAACATGTGGACCTAATCCACGACATGGAGACCTAATCAGCAAGGCTCCTCAACTCTAAACCCTATAGCAGCCACCAACATTTGTATGCAGCAACATGATCAAGAAGATCATCGCATCTTTAAGCTAGTCCAAGCTAGTTGACATTCCAAGAAGAATCTACATAGCATCCAGACATGAGCCACCTGTAGCCACACATACACATGCATAACAAATTCACCTACAACCCAAGCACCCAGGTTGACATCAGTGCTAACCAACAACACATCTACAACAAACAATGCACATCAATGTGAAAAATCTCGCCCTTTGGCATTGATTTCAACCCTAATTGAAACAATAATTTGAAAATTTCCTCTCAAAACAAATCCTCGTTCTCACATTTTCCCCCTTTGATATCAATGGAAAAGCACTAAAAATGTAAGGGATAAATGATATGTGTTCCTCTCCGTGCAATGGGATCCATAAAAAAAACATAAACTTTACACAAAATCATATGTAGGTGATGAAAAATGGAGTACAAGACTGAAAGGAAACAACACTCCCACATATACTTGAAAAATATGTGCACTAAACTCGTCCTGGACACAAGCTATGCCCAATCAGCAACACACTAGAGAAATACTATACATATATCTCAAATCGACAATAATAAAGTATCTAACTTCTATGGTGGCATGGTAATAAGAAACAACAACAATAAGTGAAACACATGCTCTCTCTTCTCAAATAGTAGCTAGACTAACTCTCATAACTCACTATACACATGCCAATCATGGCTCAAAACTCTATGCATGACACATGAAAGGTGATACTATGAGTGTCGTAAAACCCTCCCATCAATGCAAGTACATAGAGCACATGATCAACAACATGTCCTCTTTATGACAACAATATAACATCAATATAAATCGCATAAGATACATGTATTAAGCTATCCAAATCATCAACCATGAAATCGAGATATCATCAGTAGTAATCAACAACACATAACAATCAGCCCAATATATCAGCTATCTATGGGAAAAAAATAGGAACAACAACAATCATCGTATGTGGCACAAATCTATACGATATAAATTGAAATGGAAACAACAACAAACATATAATGATGTAGTGACAACAAAAATATCATATTAGCAAAACGTTCTCATAAATATAAGCATCATGCACCATCATTGTACTAATCTCGATGACACCTACACATGTATGATATCATCAAACAAAAATGCATGATACAATCCAATTTCATATGT
>Ga0115851_101750_pt1 | contig 11551 bp, 6 predicted proteins | sample InSIn2gowninarea_FD_83865 | JGI IMG/M metagenome (GOLD analysis project Ga0115851, IMG submission 83865)
ACAGAGACGTCACGCCCGTCTATCTATGATCGAAAGTACCCTACAAATTCTGTCGAGTTTCTTAGGAAGGACAGTAGCAACCGCAGAAGGACAGCCATTCTCATGTACTAAATTATCTTTGAACCGCTCATCACGTACTAGGAAACTCATTCACCACCTAAATCTATCCAACATTTATTTCTAAACCCACGCTTTCAGACTCCAACTAGAATACTTAAGCAATGGAAGATTGCTCATGGTGCATATGCGCAAAAGCTTGGAATGAACTATTCCTACTCACATTTAGATTTATTTACCTTTCCATTAACAATTTGCAGTGAAATTTGGGATAGTCCGATGAAGCATTTTTGAATTCTAACATTTGATCAACGTAAAATTGTAGAATTGTTTCTTCCTTTAACCTTAGGGTTAGCGTAGTTAACTTGATTCGTATGCATCATTTCATGGTGGAAACCGTGTGCTGAACAGCTTTAAAACTAGGCATTGAACCATTTTTGAAATCATTACCAATCTTTAGGCATAATACATATCGTAAACTAAGGGATGCTATTTTTTATACACACTCTTTTTCAATCATTATATATATGTATATAATGATAGGAATTCTCTTAAAATAGATAGATAAACAAATTACAAGTGTTGGCCAATACTTTAATAATATGCTATGAATAAAAATCATGGACCAATAAACTAAATTAGAAAGGATCAATACTTAATATGAAGCTTTATAATAAACACTATTTTGAACACCTTTGAGTTGGGATTATGTATAAGATCACATTGTAGTTGTACTTGGCATGATTTAGGAAATAGAAGAACAAGATATGTTGGTTAGATAGCATCTTAAATTGGCATAACATAACCAAAAGGGTTTTGTGCAAAAACAAATTGAAGTATATTTAAATTTTAGATATACATTTAAATGTTATATTCTTTAATTATGTAAGTATCAAGGATAATGGATTCTAATGTTGGTTTAATGGGTTAGGTAGAGAGAGGATGAGAATTTTATAGTGTAATCATTGGCAACCAAGGGATTATCAGGGTTGTATGATTATGAATTATAAGTGAAAAGTAAACCCTTATGGTAAATTCAAATTTATTACTAAATTTTAAAGTGGCATAATATTTTAAAGAACAATGCAATGGTTAGGAGGGGATGAACGAATATGGACTATGCTAAGAAGACTATGACGAACGCAACATGGGAATTGGCCTAACAAATGAGAAATGGATTTGGCTATGAATTCTTTATCAACAATTTGACCTCCCCTAAGTATTTGGATAAAAACAAAACATGATAGATAGAAAATAAAATATCAAGTGTTCATGAGGTAAAAAGTTATCGATATTTTGATGGTGCAGTTTTTCTTGATAAGAGATATAGAAAAGTTTCAAGGTGTTAAAGGTGACCATTATGGTACAATGTATTGACTCAATGCACTGACAGTTTCTTGAGATTATGAAAGAATACGAGCATGCACGCAGGTATCATCATTAGCATTGGGTTATAAAAGAGATAGGGAGTCATTGCCTTGATGGTTTATAGATGCCCCTGGTATGGGTCAGGCAATGAATAAAGTCATTGCATCCTATCGTGGACATGGGGTTCTAAGGGATATTTGACCATAAAAGTATAATAAAGATACCTCTACTACTTGCAAATATAGTAGTAACTATAAATGACAAGACTAAGAAAAACAATATGCACCTTTTTGGAAAACACAATAAATACTCAATTTTTTTTAGTTGTAAGACTAAAATTTTCTCCATTGTTATTTTATAGTTCCATATATAACTCAATATGCAATTATTAGAGGTGGCATATTTGAAGATACTTATGGACCGTAAGGTTCACCTGTCATGTATGATATCTTATTTCCATCCTTCCTCCTCAACAAATTAGAATAAGTTTAGAGGATGTAAATAGCATAAATATTATGGTTGATAGTCCCCCATTGCATACCATAATATAAATATGGAAAAAATATTAGTGTTGACCATACCGTCTCCTTTACCCTTCCAATTCAAGATACCATGGATAGCCAAATAGTATCTAGAATGATAAATTTACTTGTCAAATGACCTACCATATCCTAAGGAGAGATTCATAGGATCAAGTGGACATTTCTAATGAAGGTTCCATTTATGGTTTAGTTCCATCTTTGAATACTCATGATCCACTTGAAAGCTACGATGACTATTCAACATGAGATGATTTACCACCTATCTTTTAATAATATACTATGAATAAAAATCATGGACCAATAAACTAAATAAGAAAGGATCAATGTTTACTTAATATAGAGCTTTATATTAAACACTATTTTGAACAGCTTTGAGTTGGGATTATGTAGAAGATCACATTGTAGTTGTACTTGACATGATTTAGGAAATAGAAGAAGAAGATATGTTGATTAGATAGCATCTTAAATATGCATAACATAATCAAAAGAGTTTTGTAGACTTGCATATAGTTGATAGAAAACCTATAGTAGAAGCAAAGTTTTTGTGTAAGTAAAAACTTATAATAGTATTAGGAGATTTGGAAAGGAAACCACATTGTGTCATGATTAGAAAAGCATACTCCCATAACATGTTGAGTTGGGGAAATAATTTACCATGGATATATAGGTATAAAGTCATTCACTTCATTATATTTCATACAATATTGTTACAAGATTAAAGGGAATGGAGTTTAAAATGGCATAATTTAATTTTATCATATCTCCATCTCATTTATTGACATCTTCATTTAAAAAAGAAGAACTATTCAAATAAAAATACCCACTATGCATTCAACTATCTCAATATTCCATTAAATAAATAATAATTCAATCATTTAATAAGTTAATAATAAATTTGCCTTAAACACCTTAGGATCTAGGTTCCATTATCTTAAATAACTTAAGTAGCCATCATGGCTTCCGTGGTTGGGATCAAATAGCATATTAACTATCACAAAAAGAAAATTCATAAGATTAAAACTCAACGAGTTGGAAGGGGGGTAGTGATAGTGTATGTTACCAAAGAGAATACCAATATGTTGTTATTCAAGAGACCACTCTAGGTATCACAGTTCAACAAACTTCTCAACTCTTAATATCCCCATTTAGTGTTAAATTGATTAAATTAGTGCTATGAATTGTTGGATTCATTTACGTAATTTACTTTATGTACTAATTTATGATAACATTATAGTTGCAGTTGTACTAAGGAACATGGATTTAACTACTAACTATGAAGATGAGCTCACTAATGAATATGCGATTATGCATCATAAAGAAATAATTACCTATACTTATATTGGTTTTGATTTCCATCATGACGATTTATATTAGTATCACAACTACTATCTTATCACCCTGGTAGATTTCCTGATGGATGCCTTCATCATTCATGATGAATGGATCCACGCATACGAACCTTAATTCACACTATATGGTAGCTATGATATAGGTAAAAAGTTATGATGAGGCCATTTTATCCTTAGGCCAATTTTTGAAAGGAAAATAAAAGTAATATCAATAATGATGTATTCGGAAACGATGGAATGAGTCATATGGTCGTTTAGCTTAAATTATAAAAGTATAAGCTTTTGTTGTATGTATATGTCTATCTTAGTATCTGTAGCTTCACATGGATTCAAACTAACCATATTTCAAAAGGAATGTCATAAAGTTGTATTTAAAAATATTAAATTAATCAAATAACGAATAAAGGTCAACTGTTTATAATGATCCTTGTCCTCGATTAGTTGATGGATTTAGATAATCCAAAACCCAATGATAGTAGTGGTTAATAATTTATCTCTCTAGATTTTAAGGAAATATTAGCTAGATAATACAAGGATAAGAGACTAGATTTAAACTTCTAACCATTTGGTTACAATAACAGTGGTAATCGAGTTGGATCTAGTTCAAACAAGGTCTAATTACCTATCACTTTTGTGCCATAACTAGGAAACCTTAATCCACGATAAGGATATAAGTTTCAAGGGAAGTCAATAGCACTTGGAAACAATAGTATGTTGGGTTTTGAAAATAAGAAAAAATTTAAAACCTGTGACTGTTAATGTATCCAAACTTGGGTGAAATGGAGAACAACTTAGAACAAGGAGAAGACTGTTGGCAAAACATGCTCAGATGTAGACCAAGATAGAAACTGCTTGTAACCTGACAGGAATGAGAAACAAGGTCCGTAAGGACCTATGATAATGTACGTATGGGCAGGATCTCTTGGGGATTAACGAATGAAGGAGATGACTGATCATTCATATCGACTTCATTGTATGGGCAATGTACTTGAAAGTAATGCACAAGGAACTGGTGTGAATTATGTTCCATGCATAGAATTTCTTATGCCTCACCTGTTGCCTACATGAATAGATAAATAAACATATACTATAAAAGGTGCTTGCTCATAAACAATAATGATCTTAGTGAAAATATGTTGTAACAAAAATGCATTACAATTTAGAAAATATACCAAGATTTAAAAAAAATATCATATATTTAACATCTTTCAAATAAATAAATACACTTTGGCTTCTTTTTAATTATTCTTAAATATTTTGTATTCTCTAATTACTATTATTATTCTTGATATTTCTTTTCTTTCATGAAAATAATTTTTTGTAAGTGTTTAACAAAAAATCAATTAGATTTATATCATAATGGTAAAACAATATTTATATTAAAATTCTAAATACTTCAACCACCACAGAGACGTCACGCCCGTCTATCTATGATCGAAAGTACCCTACAAATTCTTTCGAGTTTCTTAGGAAGGACAGCAGCAACCGCAGAAGGACAGCCATTCCCATGTACTAAATTATCTTTGAACCGCTCATCAAGTACTAGGAAACTCATTCACCGCCTAAATCTGTCCAACGTTTATTTCTAAACCCACGCTTTCAGACTCCAACTAGAATACGTAAGCAATGGAAGATTGCTCACGGCGCGTACGCGCAATAGCTTGGAATGAGCTATACCTAGTCACATTTAGATTTATTTACCTTTCCAGTAACAATTTGCAGTGCCATTTGGGATAGTCCGACGAAGTATTTTTATATTATAACATTCGATCAAAGTAAAATCGTAGAATTGTTTCTTCCTCAAACCTTCGGGTTACCTTCGTTAACTTGATTCGCACGCGTCATTTCATGGTGGAAACCGCGTGCTGAACGGCTTTAAAACTCGATTTCCTGGAGAGATAAGCATTTTATCTTGGTGTGTAGTGTTTGATTTCAGTGTATTATTTTAGATATCTGAGATTTTCTGGAGCAGATAGACCTTGGTTGGCGATCAAAACAAGAAGAATGTCGAACAGAAGCACCTTTCAGATCTCCAACATTGCCAACCCCGAAAAACAAAAAGGACAGATTGAGGGACTCCAACGAACCCTGCCTGGAATTCGACTGATAGATGTGGATCTCCAAAACATGACCGTTAAGATCGACCATGATACAAGTACAACCGCGGCCCAGTTAGGTATTGTCCATTTGCGATCTAAGAAAGAGGGAGATATGTAAATTGTTATAAATTTGGATTTTGGTACGCTTAGAATGTAAAGTATTCCGTTCTCACATTCTGAGCTTTATTGCCTTGATAAAAAGCATCTATGAAATTTGTATATTTCTTCAACGATGTGTGCTGCAGAAAATGCTCTCAGAAAACTGGATTTGAGGGTTGCGTTTCAGGCTGGAGCTTCAAGCAGCCGGTGATAGCCAGCCAAACAACACGCGGTAAGCATTCGGTATTTAAATTTGTGTTTCTTCAACAAAAGCAATCGGACCATGAGGATTCCATACAAAAATGAAAACCCTGATTCGTGTTTGTCTCGTTGCAGGCATCGTCATCTGATGGGTATCTTGTGGATATCAAATAAGGATTCCTATAGGAATATTCATTCCAATTCCTTTTAGTTGCTTTCCAGAAATTCTGTTTCAGTGTTTTATAGGCATTCAGAGTGATATGCACGATTATGTGACCAATACTTCTAGATACGAATAGGATAACTCATAGGAAAGTTGACAGAGCCATAGGACTCTCTCTCCTCTCTAATTGTGAGAGACGTTTCAAAATCATAAATTTTGTTCTGTATCATGACGCTGTGTATAATGTGGACAATAATATCCTTTTATCCAAATGCTTTAAGATAAAACTTATTCCGTTTGTCTTCTCTCTTTCATTCGTCAATTATCATTTGAACATGTGGGGCTTGTTGGAAAACATTGTTTATGTTTTAGGTCTGTTTAATAATTTTATTTATTTTTAAACTTAATATATAAGTTCTTAAGATTAATTATATATTTATATGTCAAGTTATATAGTTAAATATTATTTGATATTATATAAAAAAGTATTTTATTATTTGAATAAATTTAAGTTGCTTTTATGCAGATTAAATTTTGATATCTTAAATTAATTTCAAAAAATATAAAATGCAATTTTACATTTAGAATTATTAAGGAACTCAAAGGATCATCATCATGAAATTCTCATGATAGCAATTGAAGAAATGGTTAATTTGTATTCAAATGCTTTTCCTTTTATAATTGTTGTTAATTATTAGAAAGAACATAACAAAAAAATTTCACTTCAGTATAAGGAAATACTTTTAAAAGACATTCTGAATGAAAGATAGTTTCTTAGTCAACTCATAGTGAGAGAATTGGAGAGAAAGTGGATGTGTAAACCATCAAGTGTTAAAAAGGAGATGCATGTTAAAAACTCTTCCGGCTCACATAATGGTGACTTGCTAGTAACTCTAATTGAAGACTTTCTATTAGCATGGATGAGGCCAAGTGCTACATGTAGGTGATTTTGATGGACGAGATCCCCTCAAATACGAAATCTTATTCCAAGGTATAAATCTATATGGATGAACTGCGAGAAAAAAGAAGATAAAAATAACCTCTTTTATATAGCAAATATTAAATATTCAAAAGGAAAATAAAAAGAGTGTTCATTAAGAATAAAGAAGTATTAAATATTTATGCAACAATGGATTTTCTTAAAAAGTTTTGATTAGGTGAAAAAATCCAAAATTTACATATGAAAATTAGAGAATTTGATAATAACAAAATTAATTATACATGTTAACTAGTATGATGATCTAATAATAACACTTGGTAATAGGATCCATTCTTTCAATTTTTTTGGATATGTCACATAGTTTAAATATATTAAGATATTGTAAAAGTTTAGTAAACGATCTATATTGTAATAATATTTAAAAACTACATTTAATGATATTTAATGTGAGCTAACTCGTTGTGAATATATATATATATATATATATATATATATATATCATCCATGTAGCAATATTATTTGTCTATTTCCACTCTCACTTTCCTATACTTCGTTAAGTCTTTGTATATCTCTTTCCTTAATGTTTTTCCTTAACAAGCTTGGTCTTCTCCTATTTGATGAAGGTATAGGATATTCTTTTCACCTCTATACTGTTGGAGGCAATGATATTGAAAATGAGGGTACTCAACTTTTTCTTCCTTATGTATGTATTAACATTTGTGAATTATTCATAGCTTCATCTTTCTATTGCTAGAAAATAATTATGTAGTATCAAGTTACTATAGAGGTTACCTATTACGAGGTGAGGGACTAAATATTTTCGATTTTGGAGGTAGTGGGATTTATTCCATTTGAAGGAGATGAGTATTTCTATGAATATGTATTACATTTTCTAAATATTTGGTAATCTTAGAAATGATATAGTAATGATATGCTATCGTTGCAATCACATTATAGGATTGTAACTCAGTACACATGTATGCAAAATATGAGAGAATTCAAAAAGATAAGGGTTTGGTTTGATGAAATTTATAATAAATATATAATTTATTTTATTTTAATCATTGCAAGGTAATGAAGGAATTGATATGGAAGGGAAGTGAATCAACTATTTCATAAATACAATACGTGGATATTAATTCAAATAATGTAATTCCAATACTAAAATTAATAGATATGTATGCAATATTGGGGATCATTTAGATGATACTAGTTATACTCATGAAAATATATGATATGAAAATTTAATTTCTTGGACTTCGATGATTATAGGGTATGCAAGGAAAGGTTGTAGCAAGGAATCCATCAAAGTATTTGAATAGATGGAATATATTCTTTATTAACTCAGATGATGCAAATATGATAACAACCTTGACAAGATGCATGGAAAATATATATAATTATGATTCAATTATTAATCCTAATATATATGTATGCAAAATATGGGAGCATTAATATAACAAAGTTTTTTATTTCATAAGATTCATTAAGAATAAATAATTTCATGGATTGCAATGATTATAGAGTATATAAAGAATAATTATACTAAGGAAGCAATCAAATTATTTGAATAAATAGAATATGTGGGTATCATTCTAAATGATATTCTATTCAATAGTGTATTATTTATATGTAGCTATACATGTCCAATGAAAGAAAACTATCAATACTCATTGCACCAAAAAATTACCTTTTGGCATGATCTATTTATGTTAGTTTTTAATAAAGATTTTAAATTACCTTAATAGAACATAAAAGAATGGTTTTAATCCATCCAAAAATTTATGTGCTTCATTCCTTCGCTTCGCTACCCAAGTGCATTGCTCCACCTCATTAATTTCAAGAATGTAAATACCAATTTAAAATTGGGTATTTATACATTGTTAGCCACCTGCACATCACCCGATTCCACCACTCCACTACATAAGTTTTGGGCATTTATGCTTTCTTAATTTTAGAAATTTATATTTTCTTAATTTTAGGCATTTATATTTTCTTAAGTCTTGTGTGCTTATCATACTTCTTGTTCGGATTGTATCTTTGGTAAGAAGCATGTTTAATACACATAAGGATTTCTCGGATAGTCAAACTCTATTTAACCTATAACACCTAAATAAACTGATTGAATCTTTCTTTTAATAATTGGTTTTTATCCTTTGTATAATGAAATTTAAAAATCTTCACCAAAAAACCTATGTAGTATCCAATTAAATTGATTCTTTATTTTTATATTTTGTCATCTCAACCTTTTCATTGTAGAAGTTCGACTCCTCCAGGTATGAGATTTTTCAGCAATGCATCTTGTCAAATAATTATTTATGCCTTATATTTTTCCTCAATAATTTTCATGCATCTCTTTCTAGATTAAGTTTTTAATTCATGTCTTGGTAGATTCATTTTTGCATGCATGTCTTGATAGAATTATTTTTGTATACATGTCTTGGTAGATTAATTTTTGCATGCATATCTTGCTAGATTAATTTTTTCATGTATATCTTTCTATGTCAAAAAAAGAAAAAAATGTTAATCCACATGGTACCCATCCTATTTCTCAAGCCAAATATAATGTTTTATTATAGAATTATGCAAATAAAAAAGTTTCAAGGATTCAATACATCCTACCTTAAAAGAAATTGTTGGCCTTCCCATATGAATATCAGGCTTTATCATGCATTATCGACCTTCATGTAACATTATCAAGTTTCATCATTTTTTATTAGGCTTCCTCATACATTTTTGGGCTTCATGGTATATTATCAAGATTCCTCATGTATATTTGGGCATCCTTACTATAGCCATGAATTTTATATCCTAATGTTAGTGCATTCCATGAATGTATATCTGCATAATAAATATTGTTAAATATTTCTTGGAATTTATATATTCTTAAATATTTTGCATACATGTCTATCATGGTATTCAAAAACATAGCATCCATTTCCTAGTGGGAAAGTGCAAGAAGATGGGTCGATGAAATGGCCAAAAAGTTGACATGTTTTCCTTGATTTTTAATTTTGGTCATAATTCATCTCAACTTTTGAATCCTTTAGAGATCGAATCTTGAAAAATATCCTAGGATAAAAATATAGTTCTTGGAGTCTAGTTTTCAAATATGTAATTTATTCCAATACCCATTTTATAGAAATTTCTTTATGATAGGCACTTCCAAAATCCAGTATTTAAAATGTACTATTGTATGACCATAACATGCTCTTCTATGAAAAGCATATTTTGACCTAAAATATAATATTTTTTAAAATCCTTTTGGAAAAATAAACCTAACACACTAAATATTATGCAAGATATTTTTTCATACTTTTGCATGAATAATTTTTTAACATTTTTTCTACTGGCCCTAAATGTTGTTTCAAAAAGTACCCATCTATGGTACACATAATTTAACCTAAGATTATCCTTTTCTCATTTTTTTAAAAATTTAATAGAGAATTGTCTATAGATTATGTAAATATTTTTTTTTCATAATTCCTCTAAATAGAGTTATTAAAAAGTAATAGAACCTAATTTTTCAAGTTTGAGGAACAAATTTCATCGAAAATTAATCTAAAAATATAAGATAAAATCAAATTGTAAAAAAAATGCATATCTATAATTTGCACTCCTTGATTTGAAATGGGTTTTAATTTCATGAAAAAAATCCTCAAAAACCTTGATCAAACATTTGTTAGAAGTAATAATTTGTCACTGCCATTTCCATGAATAAGAAGTTCCAAGTTTAAGGCTAAGACTTGGACCACCAAGCCTTTCCCAAGTCTAAATCCGAACCTAAATGTGAACAACAAAAGTATGGTTCATAGTGAAATTTAATTGTTTTAAAGATCAAAAAATGAAATTTTTATTTTTAAAGATCACAATTTCGTTTTACATACTGAAATTTCATTTTAGCTCATTTTTTTCTAAATATAAAATATCCTCTTTAAGTGGAATCATCTTCGTGCAGTTACCCTAGCGGGAGAGTGGTACCAAAGGTTGTAGAATCTAGCTATGCATGTGATAATTGCACTTGCATAAAAGTCTCTAGAACCTTTTTAGAAACCTCATATTATGCAAATCCTCAAGATGATTGCATTCTATAATACTATATCAGCATCATGCATATCAAAGATTTTGAGGGCATACTTTTTATAGCCTTCAATTTCAAATCCTCCAATCATTGCATTCCATGAATCGATGTCTACATCATGCATCTTGTTAAATATTTTTTGTTCATTTTGTCCATGCATGCTTGTTAGATTCATTTTTGCATTTATTTTTGGCCTTAATGGATAATTTTCAATCTTCTAGGTATATTTTCAAGCATCCTATTCCATATTTAGGAATACTTACCCATTGTCAATCGTCTGCTTACATTATCAGTCATACTCATATATTATCGTGCATCCTCTTCCATTGTCATACATCCTCTTCTATTTTCAAGCATCTTCATATATTATCATCTACCCTCTTATAGTGTTAGGAATCCTTTTCCATTTTCAGTCATCCTCATATATTGTCACTTATCTTCTTCCTTTGTTGGTCATCCTCTCGCATTATCGATCATCCTATTAGTTTATTAGGAGTCCTTATATATTATCATGTATCCTCTTCCATTTTTTGGAATCCTCATATATTATCGCCCATCCTCTTTTATCATCAAGCATCCTCTTCTATTGTCGATCATCCTCTTCCTTTATCGATAATCCTCTTACATTTTTAGTCATCATCTTAATGTTTTG
>Ga0115851_101751_pt1 | contig 11550 bp, 12 predicted proteins | sample InSIn2gowninarea_FD_83865 | JGI IMG/M metagenome (GOLD analysis project Ga0115851, IMG submission 83865)
CTATGTACTATGTATTATTTATAGATGACTTCTCAAGGGATACATGGATATATTTCCTTAAGAAGAAATCTGAAGTCTTTGACAGGTTTAAATAATTTAAGGCTCTGGTGGAAAACCAGACAGAGAAGAAGATAAAGGCGTTGAGAACAGATAACGGTGGAGAGTTTTGCAATAAGGAATTTGAAGAATTCTGTAAGAAGTGTGGTATAGCATGGAAAAAGACTACTCCATATACACCTCAACAAAATGGAGTTGCAGAAAAATTGAACAAGATGTCGATGGAAAGGGCAAGAATCATGCTCAGTGGTGTCGGGTTAGGACAAGAATTTTGGGCAGAGGCAGTGGAGACTGCATGTTACCTGGTCAACATATCACCTTCATTAGCGTTGGAGGATAAGACTCCACAAGAGGTATGGACTGGTAAGAAACCCTCTCTTTCACGTCTAAGGGTATTTGGATGTGATGCATATGTACATGTTCCAAAGGAGAAAAGAACAAAGTTGGATAGTAAATCTGAAAAGTGCATCTTTATTGGGTATAAGGATGGTTTAAAGGGTTATAAGATTTGGAACCCAGTAACAAGGAAGGTTGTGTACAGCCGAGATGTGGTGTTCAGAGAGGTGAAATATGTTATTAAACATGAAGTCCAACCAAAGGAACCTGAGAAGATAGAGTTTGAGCTAAAGGAGGAAGAATCAGACTCCACAGCAGAGGAGGAATTAGAAGATGAAGAGCCACAAACTTCGGGTGTGAAAAGATCAGTTTGAGAAAGAAGGCAGCCAGAAAGGTATAGTCCATCTGCTTTCTATTCAAATTTTTCTTTATCTATTACTGATGATGATCCCAGAAATGTGAAGGAAGCAGTAGATTCAGAGGATGGAAAACTCTGGAAAGAGGCCATGGTTGATGAGATGGCATCTTTGCACAAAAATGAGGCTTGGGATCTAGTGGAGTTGTCGGTTGGAAGGAAACCCATTGGCAACAAATGGGTGTTCAAGAAGAAGACAAATGCAGAAGGAAAGGTGCAGAAATACAAAGCTTGGTTGATAGCAAAAGGTTATTCCCAGGTGTCGGGGATTGATTTTGGTGATATTTTTTCTCCTGTTGCCAAGGTAACTTCTATTAGATTACTTTTATCCTTTGTTGTTGCTTTTGATTTTTAGGTAGAACAAATGGATGTGAAGACATCATTTCTTCATGGGGATCTGGAAGAGGAAATCTAAATGAAGCAACCTGAAGGCTTTGCAGTGAAGGATAAGAAAGAATTGGTATGCAAGTTAAAGAAATATCTGTATGGGTTAAAACATTCACCAAGGATGTGGTATCAGAAATTTGATACATTTATACGGGGAATTGGCTTCACCAGAAGCAAAGCAGATCAGTGTGTGTATTTTAAATTAATTGGTGACCGTGTCATTTATCTGGTCTTGTATGTGGATGATATGTTGCTAGTTGGAAATGACGGAGAAATTATCTAGGATTTGAAGACCCAATTGTCCTCCAAATTTGACATGAAAGGTCTTGGTGCTGCAAACTATATTTTGGGCATGGAAATTAAAAGAGATCGAGCAAAGAGGAAGCTCTGGTTAAACCAGAGGACGTATGTCTAGACAATACTACAGAGGTTTAATATGTAGGATAGTAAACTGGTGAAGGTTCCTATTCCTATAGGTGTGAGGTTATCTGTTGAATAGTGTCCCAAGACACAAGAAGAGGAAGGGGACATGTCCCATGTTCCATATGCAAGTGCAGTCGGTAGCCTGATGTATACAATGGTCTGTACTATACCAGACATTGTACATGCAGTGGGAGTATTGAGCAGGTTTATGTCAAAACCAGGGAAGGAGCATTGGACAGTAGTGAAGCTGGTTTTCAGGTATTTGCGTGGCACTAGTGATTATGGTTTGTGCTACCAAGGAAGACCAGGATTGGACAGAGTGTTGGATATTCGTGGCTTTGTTGATGCAGACTAGGTTGGAGATATGGATCAAAGAAGATCTACAAGTGGGTATGTGTTTAAGCTATTTGGAGCTGCAGTTAGTTGGATGAGTAAGAAACAATCTGTAGTGGCACTATCAACTACAGAGGTAGAATACATGGCAGCCACTTATGTAATCAAGGAAGCAGTTTGGTTGTATAGATTGTGTTCAAGTATGGGTTTAGTATAGGGAGCTATAAGGATAGACTGTGACATCCAAAGTGAAATTTTCTTGGCAAATAACCCTACATATCATTCAAAGACAAAGCACATTGATGTTCAGTATCACTTTGTGAGGGATATGATAGAAGACAAAAAGGTGTTGTTGGTAAAGGTGGACACTATGAAGAATACTCCAGATGCATTGACAAAATTTGTGAGCTCTGAGAAGTTCTCTTGGTGTAGAGAAACAATGGGCGTTGCAGGGCTAGATAAATAACTAAGCTCTCTTGTGGCCCCTTGTGGAAAGAAAACAATAAGTGGGAGAATGTTGGGTTGTGTTATATTCTTTCCACGACTAGCCCAAGTAGTTAACCAGGGGGTTAGAAGGGGGTTTGAGGGGTACAAATAACCCCACTCTATGGGGTCCGAGGTGGTTGGGTGAACCTACCTATGGTTTTGTGCATGTTTTTCGCACATGGTTTTGGACGCGATGGTTTTCGGTCCATGGTATTGGATGCTTCGGCATGTATAAATATGTATTGTAACATTGAAAGGAACATAATGAAAAATCAAGCTGGTAGTCCAGGTTTTGGGATCCAGTGGAAAATCTCTGTGTATATGTGTTTTATGTGTTATGCTCTCGCATTGTTTATTTTCTATGTTTTAGAATTCGTATGCAGGTAATTTTTGTACGGGGTTAAAACCTACAAGATGAAGAATAAGAGGAAGCAAGGTAAGAAATAAGTCAACCAACCAACTATTACTCTGAGAATGGAAAATTTTGAGGAATCATCTAAAGTGTGCCACAAGCCAAAATTCCCGTGTAAACTTTTTAAGGATGACCACCTTCTTATTGATTGTCCTAGTATTCCAAAGATGTTAGAAGTGTGGTCTAAAAATTCTCATCAACTTACTATTGATCCATCAACCACTAATTGTCTGGTTCCTAGGAAAAAGGCTAAAGTTAGTTTTCCCTGTAGATTATGCGAAGGAAGTCATCAAACTCATATTTTCTCTTACATGGACGAAGCCTCAAAATCATTGGAATACCTTCTTATTTCTCAACAACAACTTCCAACTGGTTACTGTATACTTTCACCCAACCTACCATCAGTTGAAGAAGTGATTGATCTAATTCCAAGTACAGTCAATCTCACTCTTCCATTGGAGAGTGAAACCCATATCATTCAGGTTGATGAACCATTGGTTGATCAAGTGATCAACTCAATTCCACATTCAGTCAATCCCACTCACCTTTTACAGAGTGAAATTAATATTGCTCAGGTTCTTCTTGTTACTTCATATTCAAGACTGACTCAGGGATGACCGATGTGATCGAGGGCTATGAATTGCAAGGTAATTTTAACTGAGATTGGACTTCTCTTGAACATATCGATGACACAACATTTTAACTTGGCAACATTTAACTAAAAAATAAGACCCAAAACCAAACTGAAGACTTTTCAATGAGGTATGATCAACTGAGAGATAAATGGATTTCCCAACCCAGACACAAAGGTGACAAAGTGTCATGTTCAAGAGCAACATATACCTTCTTACAATATAAAAACAATTTTTTCTTTCCAATTTCCCCCCACCATTACTAGTAAGTACCTCTTTATTTTTATGCAAGTTTGATGAGGATAACATGTGCTTTTCCTGTAAGCTCATCCTTCGCGGGAGTCCTTCGGAGTATTTTTAACGAACCCTAGGAAGGAGTGGTTACGTCTCGTCAGGATTGACGGGTCCTACACTGTTTTTTTTATGAGTCCAATGAAGGGGTAACTCAATGTCATTTTCATATTTAAAGATTTTAAAAAGACAAAAAAGAAAACTCATATATTTATTTCAACGTAAATTTTTAACAAGCCCGAAGAAAGTAAAGCTCGACATTTTTCATTTTTGGGGAGTCAAGAAAAAAACATAAGTAAACTCCAAAATGTCCATTTTTGTAAATTTAGTCTCTCAAGCATGGAAAAGGGTAAAATAATGCAGGAGAGAACTCTTTTGACCATGATTAGTCAAAGTATATCTTTTTCGTAAATAGTCCACATGATCCGTAAAAGGGGTAAACTTATATCAAGCAAACATTTTTCATTTTCTTTAATGAGTTCAAAACAAACAAGCTACTTGACAACCTTTTCACATTTTGAGAGTCCGAAAAGAGCTTAAAGGTAACTCTATTATTTCACTTTTTTGTAATTTTTAAGAGCCCAAAGAAGTGATAAAAGTTTACTCGTCGCCAAAATGATTTGTTTTCATAATTAAACCTGTAAACAACACATTCAAACTCAAAATCATCAAAACTACTCGAAAAATAGTAAAAAACATTATAAAATTGAATTTTAAGAAGCTAAAGGCGTAAAATATTATTTTAATAGGCTTATTTTGCTTATAAAAGTTCAAAAAGTAAAAATTTATTTATCATTTGTGCTTTTACCATTAAGAGCTCTTTGAAAATGCATTTTCACCCAAAACTTCAGCAGAAGATTATGATAAGACTGGTGGACCATTTCACGAGCCGTTTTCTCTAGAAGATCATTCCTTTCTCTTCAAATTGATAGTTTTTATTTTCCATTTCGCTAGTGATTTGGTGTCTTTTGAGAGTTTTTATCAGTTTAAAATGTTCCCTTGGGCTTTCGCAGTTCCTCTTTGTTCAGACTGTGCAAACCCAATTTTTTTTCCATTGTTGGAAAATTACGATTTGTTCAGTTCACCTGAAAGGGAACCATGAAAATCCACACTGTACCTAAAAGGCGACTGCACAAGGTGCCGAGGGTTTCTAAAAATATTAAAAAATGCCTATTTTTTTGCAAAAAACTTCTATATTCTCTTTTCTAATTGATTTCCATCATTGATTTCAGGTTTTTGAAGTGTAAAAATGGAATGGAGAGAGAGAGAGAACATGAAGCTCAAGATGTTGAGGCTTTGAATGAACTAGATACATTGTAGGCTTTGAGAAATTGTGGCCTGCTCAAATATTTAACGATTCCAGGAATGAAAGCTCTTCGTGGATTTATTGACATGGTTGGTGAGATCTTGGAATATCCAAGAACAATGTTTTCAGATTGGGGATCAAAGGCTCACCATAGATGCCAATAATATTTATTTCTTGACTGTACTTTCACATCGTGGGACCAATATTTCATTATTTGGAGGTAGGCTAGGGGCTGAACCAACATAAGTTTATTTAGCCCAACATTGTGCTCCGAGGTCCAAACTTAGCAATGGAAGAATCAATATTAAAAGAATCTAGAGTCTTCCACTAAAGAACATTTCATTTACCATTGAAGTGCTGCACTTCATCTCGTTACTAAAGCCTAAATGCAAATTTCACTAGAGTGTTTGTAGCCCATTGTATTTAACCGGTGCGAAGGAGTTGCTGCCAATATCAAAGGGAAACTCAGTAAAGCAAAGAATGGAAAACTAGAGAACTTTGTATATGGTGTTATAGTTATTTCATTTGCTCTAGAGAGGATTCCTCTTTTTTGTCCACAGGTTTCTATTTTGATGGGAGGACCACAAGATCCTCGCATGCTGCAGTGGGTTACATTGATGGCTCACCATGGAGTTGGTGATGGCCCAATTGTCAGATATACTCCTTCATTTTTTAGATGGCTGGATCACCAGATTATAGCGATAGAGGATTACCCATATACAGGTATGGACTACACCGATGATCCATATATCCCACTCCCTGCATGAATGCAATGGGGTGATATAGGTAAACATTCTCACTTTGGTTTGTTTTGTATTTTTCAATTTTTTGTTTTGTTTTGTTTTGTTTTTTTACATCCAAAATAATCATGCAGATATGGGCCCAGTTAGACCGACAATGATGCAATGATTTGGTAGATGTGACGAGAAGCCAACAACTCCTGTAGCACAGAACCATGAGGCAGCAGAGGCTTTGAACGAGATTGAGCATAACCTAGAGAGGTTGACTCTAGATATCCCAGATATCAAGATTGATGATTTACCTCTTCGCTGCCAGAGGCATACAATAGGAGTACCTAGGCTGATTAGTCTTCTGTTATGACAAGTGGTTCAAGCTATAGTCTTCTATCATGATCATCATACTTAATTGCTAGTCATAGGGCTAGAATTTGTTTTTTGATCTATCAACATGTTCAGATAATAAAGGCCACAGGGCCTCATATGTCTTGGATGACATTTTGTACTGTAAACCCAATTTTTTTCAGACATTATGACTAATGAAAGTTACTTCTATTTGCTCAACTTATTTTGTACAATATGTGAATGACTATTATTTTTCTTTTTACAAATGTTACAAATATCGATCTAACAAATAATTAGCCAATGCATCAGTTAATGTGTTTAAATGTCTTGGAATATGCTGGTATTCAATGTAATTGAATTCTCTTTCCAAGTGATAGACCCACAAAAAAAATCCTTGACATTTTAGAGCTTCTAACTAAATAAACATGATTTAAATGTAATACTATGAGTTGAGAGTCCATTATAACGATTAAACGATGAATTCCAAATGAGATGGCATCAGAAAATAGTTCAATGACTACACTATATTCTGCAATATTATTTTTTGTTTGACCAAGGCATATTCCATGAACGGTTACTAACTCATTGTGGGCGAATAAATAACCCAATCTGCAGAAGACATATTTCGAGTACTACGACTAGTGCCATCAACGTAGCCAATGTAAGTTTGAGGGAGCATTGAAATCCACAAATCAAGTGTAACACAAGATAAGCAAGGGAAGTAGGAAGGAGTTTACAAAAACAAGTAAAATTTCCACACATGTAAAATATGTTACAACAATTTACAATGTACCCATGAAGAGGCATATGCCCCCCAAGCTTCATTTGATATGCCTAAGTAAACGATTAGTTACTAATAAGAAGATGAAATGAAGGTTCATTGACAAGATTAGATGAAATATTTGACTCAACATTTATGCGACCTAATTAAAGAATTGACTTAATTAGAGGGGAATTTGTTTAATTTTTTAACAAGTTTGACACAAAACTATGCTCATGAATTTCATAGATTGGTTTCATTTTTATGTGAGCATGAAACGAAAATAACTATGCTCAGACCTTGTTTCATTTTTTTAGCGAGGTTGAAACAGTGAAGAACCATCCTCACAAAAACTTGATCATGGCTTCCAATTGGAAGAAACACATATTAAGGAACATACCTCGATCATGGCTTCCAAGATGTCTTCATTAGAAGGAAGAATAGTTCTCTAGAAAGAACAATGTGAAGAGAATCAATAGGGATAAAAAAATCAGGCTCAAATTTCCCCATAGGATTCATCATGTCAATTATCGAATATGAGTCAAAATAAGTCGAACAAATAGCGTGAGGCTCACTTACATCGGTAACTGAAAAACATGGGATAGGTTGCCACATAATTTACCCGTGGTTGGGTAGATACCAATTCCATATAAGGAAAATTAAGGGATGTCGGATGGCTGGTAGTCGAATCAAGACCAATGAACGAAAGATGGTTAATAGCCATAATGTTTCCATTGTGAGGGAAAGATATCACTCGAAAGAGTGTGGGCATGACAACTTTCATGACATAGACATAGTCTTACCCAAGGATCAAATTGAAATCCAAGGGGACTTGGACTACCATAAGATCAATACATACAATTTTCCTTCTAGAGTAATAGGTAACTTAGGAAGGATCCCTAAAGGTTCACTAATGGTTTTGTTAAAAGCTAACAAATGCTGTGTAATAGGCACAAGATGAGGGTAACCCAAAGCTTTCCAATTGGTTGAGGATAAAATACAAATAGAAGCACCTTCATTGACATTTGTGTGGTGCACATTCTTACCATAAGCCTTCATAATGATTTGGAAAGGGTTGGAAGAAGGAAGACAAGGCTCTATCAGTCTACTCCAATCAAAGGAAATGGCCTCGATACTTGGAGGGGTTTTTATGGAAACAATTGAAATTCCCCCATGTGTAGAAGAATATGAAGTAACAAGAAGAACCTGAGCAATATTAATTTCACTCTGTAAAAGGTGAGTGGGATTGACTGAATGTGGAATTGAGTTGATCACTTGATCAACCAATGGTTCATCAACCTGAATGATATGGGTTTCACTCTCCAATGGAAGAGTGAGATTGACTGTACTTGGAATTAGATCAATCACTTCTTCAACTGATGGTAGGTTGGGTGAAAGTATACAGTAACCAGTTGGAAGTTGTTGTTGAGAAATAAGAAGGTATTCCAATGATTTTGAGGCTTCGTCCATGTAAGAGAAAATATGAGTTTGATGACTTCCTTCGCATAATCTACAGGGAAAACTAACTTTAGCCTTTTTCCTAGGAACCAGACAATTAGTGGTTGATGGATCAATAGTAAGTTGATGAGAATTTTTAGACCACACTTCTAACATCTTTGGAATACTAGGACAATCAATAAGAAGGTGGTCATCCTTAAAAAGTTTACACGGGAATTTTGGCTTGTGGCACACTTTAGATGATTCCTCAAAATTTTCCATTCTCAGAGTAATAGTTGGTTGGTTGACTTATTTCTTACCTTGCTTCCTCTTATTCTTCATCTTGTAGGTTTTAACCCCGTACAAAAATTACCTGCATACGAATTCTAAAACATAGAAAATAAACAATGCGAGAGCATAACACATAAAACACATATACACAGAGATTTTCCACTGGATCCCAAAACCTGGACTACCAGCTTGATTTTTCATTATGTTCCTTTCAATGTTACAATACATATTTATACATGCCGAAGCATCCAATACCATGGACCGAAAACCATCGCGTCCAAAACCATGTGCGAAAAACATGCACAAAACCATAGGTAGGTTCACCCAACCACCTCGGACCCCATAGAGTGGGGTTATTTGTACCCCTCAAACCCCCTTCTAACCCCCTGGTTAACTACTTGGGCTAGTCGTGGAAAGAATATAACACAACCCAACATTCTCCCACTTATTGTTTTCTTTCCACAAGGGGCCACAAGAGAGCTTAGTTATTTATCTAGCCCTGCAACGCCCATTGTTTCTCTACACCAAGAGAACTTCTCAGAGCTCACAAATTTTGTCAATGCATCTGGAGTATTCTTCATAGTGTCCACCTTTACCAACAACACCTTTTTGTCTTCTATCATATCCCTCACAAAGTGATACTGAACATCAATGTGCTTTGTCTTTGAATGATATGTAGGGTTATTTGCCAAGAAAATTTCACTTTGGATGTCACAGTCTATCCTTATAGCTCCCTATACTAAACCCATACTTGAACACAATCTATACAACCAAACTGCTTCCTTGATTACATAAGTGGCTGCCATGTATTCTACCTCTGTAGTTGATAGTGCCACTACAGATTGTTTCTTACTCATCCAACTAACTGCAGCTCCAAATAGCTTAAACACATACCCACTTGTAGATCTTCTTTGATCCATATCTCCAACCTAGTCTGCATCAACAAAGCCACGAATATCCAACACTCTGTCCAATCCTGGTCTTCCTTGGTAGCACAAACCATAATCACTAGTGCCACGCAAATACCTGAAAACCAGCTTCACTACTGTCCAATGCTCCTTCCCTGGTTTTGACATAAACCTGCTCAATACTCCCACTGCATGTACAATGTCTGGTATAGTACAGACCATTGTATACATCAGGCTACCGACTGCACTTGCATATGGAACATGGGACATGTCCCCTTCCTCTTCTTGTGTCTTGGGACACTATTCAACAGATAACCTCACACCTATAGGAATAGGAACCTTCACCAGTTTACTATCCTACATATTAAACCTCTGTAGTATTGTCTAGACATACGTCCTCTGGTTTAACCAGAGCTTCCTCTTTGCTCGATCTCTTTTAATTTCCATGCCCAAAATATAGTTTGCAGCACCAAGACCTTTCATGTCAAATTTGGAGGACAATTGGGTCTTCAAATCCTAGATAATTTCTCCGTCATTTCCAACTAGCAACATATCATCCACATACAAGACCAGATAAATGACACGGTCACCAATTAATTTAAAATACACACACTGATCTGCTTTGCTTCTGGTGAAGCCAATTCCCCGTATAAATGTATCAAATTTCTGATACCACATCCTTGGTGAATGTTTTAACCCATACAGATATTTCTTTAACTTGCATACCAATTCTTTCTTATCCTTCACTGCAAAGCCTTCAGGTTGCTTCATTTAGATTTCCTCTTCCAGATCCCCATGAAGAAATGATGTCTTCACATCCATTTGTTCTACCTAAAAATCAAAAGCAACAACAAAGGATAAAAGTAATCTAATAGAAGTTACCTTGGCAACAGGAGAAAAAATATCACCAAAATCAATCCCCGACACCTGGGAATAACCTTTTGCTATCAACCAAGCTTTGTATTTCTGCACCTTTCCTTCTGCATTTGTCTTCTTCTTGAACACCCATTTGTTGCCAATGGGTTTCCTTCCAACCGACAACTCCACTAGATCCCAAGCCTCATTTTTGTGCAAAGATGCCATCTCATCAACCATGGCCTCTTTCCAGAGTTTTCCATCCTCTGAATCTACTGCTTCCTTCACATTTCTGGGATCATCATCAGTAATAGATAAAGAAAAATTTGAATAGAAAGCAGATGGACTATACCTTTCTGGCTGCCTTCTTTCTCAAACTGATCTTTTCACACCCGAAGTTTGTGGCTCTTCATCTTCTAATTCCTCCTCTGCTGTGGAGTCTGATTCTTCCTCCTTTAGCTCAAACTCTATCTTCTCAGGTTCCTTTGGTTGGACTTCATGTTTAATAACATATTTCACCTCTCTGAACACCACATCTCGGCTGTACACAACCTTCCTTGTTACTGGGTTCCAAATCTTATAACCCTTTAAACCATCCTTATACCCAATAAAGATGCACTTTTCAGATTTACTATCCAACTTTGTTCTTTTCTCCTTTGGAACATGTACATATGCATCACATCCAAATACCCTTAGACGTGAAAGAGAGGGTTTCTTACCAGTCCATACCTCTTGTGGAGTCTTATCCTCCAACGCTAATGAAGGTGATATGTTGACCAGGTAACATGCAGTCTCCACTGCCTCTGCCCAAAATTCTTGTCCTAACCCGACACCACTGAGCATGATTCTTGCCCTTTCCATCGACATCTTGTTCAATTTTTCTGCAACTCCATTTTGTTGAGGTGTATATGGAGTAGTCTTTTTCCATGCTATACCACACTTCTTACAGAATTCTTCAAATTCCTTATTGCAAAACTCTCCACCGTTATCTGTTCTCAACGCCTTTATCTTCTTCTCTGTCTGGTTTTCCACCAGAGCCTTAAATTATTTAAACCTGTCAAAGACTTCAGATTTCTTCTTAAGGAAATATATCCATGTATCCCTTGAGAAGTCATCTATAAATAATACATAGTACATAG
>Ga0115851_101752_pt1 | contig 11548 bp, 2 predicted proteins | sample InSIn2gowninarea_FD_83865 | JGI IMG/M metagenome (GOLD analysis project Ga0115851, IMG submission 83865)
TTCTCAGAAGCTATGACGACGGGAGGGAGCAAAAGCAACCATACGAAATTTCTCGTAGAACTGATCCGAGAAGTCTTGGTTACGTGCTCCCTATTCATAGCCCTGTATCTAATAACCAGGGGTTCTTTATCCGTATATTCTTCATTTCCTACTCTTATTATTTAAGCGGGGCCTCCCTACTATTATTATTTGAAGGGTGATCGATGCCCTACTTATTGTATATAGAAAAGGGCGGGCCCCTAAATGAATTTCTTCATTTCTCATGAATAGGCGGGGGTCTCGACCTACCTTATCGAGCCGCTCCCCTTAAATAATCGAGAGGGGGACTTCGAAGAGGATATTCTCCTAATCGAGGAGGGCGCCCAGGCCCCTGAGCCGGAGGAAGCCCCCCCCCGATCCACCGCATGTTCCCCACTTCGATCCGCCAGACACATTAATCTCGAGTAGGAGATTCAGTCTGGCGTAAACAGAGAGAGAGCAGCCCCGGCACTGTATAATAACGCGCATTTTGGAGAGAGTATGCGCTTAAAGAATAATGATTCTGCTTGCGTCGCTTCAATCGTTCACCTATCGAATTCGAGAAATTACCCTATTATGGGAACCCCTGCATGCGCCTACTCCTAAATTAATGAATTAATAGGGAATTTCCCGTATATTATTGATTCGGGGGCGATGATGGTGATAGGGGGGTTTCCAATCATTTCTAGTAGGGGCGTGTGGGCTGTTGGACGCAGTTTAATAGATTCATTTCTTTTCCGAACTAGCTAGAATGATGAATGACCAGAGCAGTCTATCTCTTATGCCCCCTTTTCATACAATCGATTCGGGGGCGAAATGCCCCGAATGGTGAAATGTTTCTCCCCGGTTCGATGATAATAATAGCAGGGGCCCGAATTCATTCATGAATTTCTAATAAGAAACCCGGGTATATTCTTCTTTATGGAGAGTTGTTGTCAATCCGGGAGAATCGTTTTCAGGCAATTTGATGTCTGCCGTATCGTAATAGTAGGGGGCTTTCGTTCCCCGAGAATAGGAATCAATGTCCCTCTCTCCCCCCCCATAAGGAATGAGAAAGCGCTTTCTAATCCAATCCAATCTAATCTAAAGGCTCGCTTATTCCATGGTGTCTCGGCTAGCAACTCCGTTTAGGTTTCTCGCCTTGCTTAAATAATAGTAACTTGGTCCTGGGGAATGTAGTGTTGCCAAAAGCCGTCACAGCTTCTAATTCGTTTTGAGGCGGAAGAGGAATTCCCCTACTTCAGTTGGGATGCCGCTCGCTAGAATTTGTTTCGGAAAGAGGGCGGGTTATCGCACACAATTGGCAGCACCTTTCCTCTCCCTATCTCCGGCGAGTGCTAGGGAAGTCGGATGCACTTAAGAGTTTCCCTCTTTAGTAAAGGTTTCCCCAGCTGTTTGAAAAAGGTAGGTCTTCAGGAAGTTGATCTTGCTTCAGAGTGTGCTCAATCGTGCGTCCAGAAGAAGGTTGGTCTTGCAGGTTGCTCTTCGACTTAGCTCGACCTCGAATGATAATAGTAGGGGGCCAACCTATTCTATTTAAGCCCCCGCATGGGGAAAAGCATGAAGCGGTTTCGAGCTCCAGTCAATCCGTTCCCTCCCCATGGAATGAACAAGCGGGGTCGGGTTTCGGGCAAGAGGGAATGCAACCACCGCTCCCCACTCTATCTATTATTCAAGGTGGTTTTCACGTATGGGAAGAACAACTCGACCTTTCCTCTCTCGTTGGCAAGAGCTTCAATCCACTCCCGATGATGGGAGCAGCCATGAGAACTGTACCCTAATGAACCCCGGCCTACCATTCCCTGCAAGCTTTCAATAGTGGGGGTGGGGGGGCGGGAATGGGAACGGGAATAAAGCACTATGAAAATGGTATCGTCATATCCCGGGATTCTTTAATGAATGGGCACTAAGATCACTTTCCACGTATATGATAGTGGGATCTGCTTCCCCCTATCATTATTCAAGCTGGCATTCCGCTTATCAATCCAGCGGCGTGATACGGCAGGCAGGCTACTGATCAGCTGGCCCACCACGACTACCTCCCCCTTCTTCTCCCTGGAAGCGAGAAACAACGGAAACCTGAATCAGAGCAGTTTAGTATCGGTATGGGCGCCTGAAATGAATAGTAATAGGGGCGGGCACTTTATGATGTTTCAACGTGTCACAGATCCAGCTTTTGCCTCTGATTAATAGCCCACACCTAACCCGGCCATGAATGTGTTTCTCTCCCAACCCATTACCACCCATTATCAGGCTGTAATGTTTGGGATGACCATGCTCTTGTTTGCCCCTGCAACCGCGGATCCGAATGATGAATAGGAGTGCACGGAAACAAGCCTTGTGGATGGGGTTTCGACCGATAACCCAGCTCAACAAACCGAGAATCGATTTGGGCCCGTATATAGCAATTGTGCCTACTATTACTATTCAAGGGGGCACTTGTGGAACTCCTAATTGTTGATGCTTCGACTCCAGGTTCCGATAAACCTAGAAAGATTTTGTTTTGGTAACGACACTTGAATAATCGAGGAATAGGGGGGCTGGGCGTACTCGATAGAAGTTGTGCCAATCACTATCGATGCAGGAGGCAGGGTGACTCACTTAACAAGTGGGGTTTCCTCACCCCGTCGTAGGGGCAGGTTGGGCATCCCTCTCTCTCTCTCCTCAAAGCAGGTTAATCGCTTTCTATTGTTTAAGGGGCTGGTTAATCAGGTATGCTGGGTTGGGTGGTAGGGCTGGCAAGGGTAATCAATAAGGGTGGGTGGGAGCGATAAAGAAGGGCGTTCCCCGGAATTGCGCTTATTCCAATCGTAGGGGGCCTCACTTGAATAATAGAAAGGATCAACTTCACTAGGAAGGGAATTTCCCGTATATTAGTAATTAGCATCGGATCAACTGCTAATTAAGAATATACGGGGTTCAATAGTTGTATCTTACTCATTACTATATAGGAAAGGGGGAATAGTATCATCTCTTGCACCAATAGTTGAGGGGAAGGGTGGAGGAACGCTTGCTCGGATCAACTAGGAACCGGTTATTATATGGAAAGGGGGGACAGGCATAAGCAGTTCATTCATCTGCTCTACCCAACTCTAGATATGGATCGGAATGAGGGGCAGGTCTCATCAGGTTCAACCCACAAGAATAATAATAATAGGGGCCGGAGGCATTATAGGCTCAACCGCTCGAATAATAATAGGGCGCCCTACTATTCCTTCCCCACCCACCGCCCTGGGGTGAAAGAGAACGTTCTTTATTGCCCCGAGCAACAAGGCCCCGGTAAGCTGTGCGATTGTTCATCAAGCGCGTGAGGGAAGGCCGGGGATAAGGAGCAGGGGGAGAGGGGCTAGCGCCATCTACAACTAAATACCTGATAGCTATTAATTGATGGTAAGAGCTATAGATGGTCTCTAATTCGGATAGAGGAGAAGGCACTGCCCACTATGAAACGCCAATCAGAAATCGTTGTATCGGGCCGCCATCAAATTCTTTCATCATTTATTGGGCGCTAGCGGTGCAGGCGCTTACTAATAAATAATAGAGTAATTGCAGACGGCGGATCGATTCCCGATGCTTTCGAATTAGACTGCAAACACCTCCCCGGGGATTAGGTTTATTGCCCTACTATTATCGATTGGGTTGGGTCATTATTGGAGAAGGCCGCCCACCAGTTTCACATCTCTCACAATCATTCATATCATAGGAGGCCGCCTACATCCATTCGAATCTAATAGGCCCCAACTCAATCTAGAAATGCTGTGTTTCTAGGTTCCGGCTCTAATAGTTCGCTTCAATCAATCTATTTATTCCCCCGCCTTTCAATAGTAGGCAGTCTATAAAGCCCAGTGGCGGTATGGATCCTATTCATTGAATGGATTCCCGCTGCTATCCGTATCAAATAAATGCTTCATTCTAGTACTTGCCTTCGATAGACGGCGGTTCAAACAACCTGAATAGTGGTCTAGGAGCTCCCAAAGGCTGATACCGATCCGCTTCCTTAGGTGGTAATAAGAGTGGCAATAAGCCCCTACTATCAATGATTCTTCGATCCCCTCACACCCAGCTATCCGTCTCAATCTGGATATCGATCTTTCCCCTTGGATTCCAATGGTGGGCCGTCAAAGACCCATCCCTTTCAATAGTGGGCTTACAGCTCCTAATCAACCCAATAGTGGGGCCCCCTTAATAGTGGTGTCCCTTTGCTTCTCTCCGGAGATCCGCATTGAAAGGTGGTAGTTTAGAGCCTTCTCTAATGGGATGATACTGGTGGTGATGGGAGGAGTGGAACCTTTACGAAAAAGGGCATCCCTTGGATTCTAATAGTAGGTGGTTTTCCCCTTCTCAATCAAGAACCCTATCCCTTCTGATCTTTTCTATTCTTTGGCCCAAGCAATAATAGTAATATCCTATTTGAATCCATTTAATGGGAATCTGTTTCCCTCGTCTCCGTTGACCAATCCCCGGGCAAATCCCATTCAATGTAAATAGTGGGCAAATCCCACCCTTTGATTGAAGCTAACCCCGCTTAAAAGCTATCCCTCCGGATCTGGATACGGAAGCTATCGTAAGGGGAAAGATCCCTCGCAGAAGAGTCTGGGTGGGCATGCTTTTAATAATAATTGCCCGGTACAGCGCGTTCTTAATCAAGGAGAAGGGATCTGCTGAGCTTCGGGTATTTCTATATAATGAGACACAGATAGTTCTCTAGTTGCCAGCCATCTATAGAACTCAGATTCTCCTGCTCACCCGCTCCCGTATATTCTAATTTCTATCAATCAATGATTATGAATTGCGCCCACTGGAAAATAAAGGGAGGGGTGGATTAGAAGGAATCTGGTTTTGGGGCAAGCAAGTTTTGTTTCGACTGCCTCCCTCAACTGGGAGTAGGATTTGTAGCCCCTCTCAAGAAAAAGGGATCATATAAGGAAGTGGTTGAAACTGGCTACTAGTAAATTGGATTAGGGGGAAGGTTTCATGTTGCCCCGTTCCCCTTTATTACAAATCAAGAAATTCACCCCTACTATTTCTCATCTCGCCGGCTTTCGAAGAGCGGGATGAAACGAATGGCCATTATGCGAGTTCTGTTGCCAGTGGAATCGGGTTGAAGTTCACGTTTCTTGACCCACGATGTACGAAATCTTCGCCGTGGTTGGAAGTCGTCGTGTCTCTTGCCCAACTCCAATTTCCCCGGGCTCATCTCATCACCTCTCTCCCTCTGCAACCGGGAAACCACATGCATGAAGTTGGAATCGAATATTCGACACGGAAGCATGGAGTTGGAATTGCTAGAATGAGGGTCTAGCTAACTCACCCATCTACGGACCTATGACCAAGCTCACCTTGCGTTTGACTAAGCCACCCTGCGTTCGATGTGCATCATCCGACACGCTAGGCGGCGCATTGTTCACCGTAAACAAAGAGGCTTCGTCCGGTTGATTACGTTAGTCCGGGCGGGCATACTTCTCCCAGTTACTCCTGAGTCGGACTTGTGTATAGGCATCACAAGCGGTTGGCGAGCAGAGAGAGGGATGTTTTCACCGAGTCAAGAGAGGCGCTTTACGCCCAATCTTCCTATTCCATTCGATAAGGGATGGACGCGGAAGCTCTTTCTTCTGGTTCATATAGCTGCCCCTAAGGGCGACTAACCATCAAATCGCTCTAAAGCTGGGTTTCTTATTAATGGGATAGGGTTAGGGATATTGCGAGTTTGTCTGGTTAATATATATATGGAAAAGCGACTCAACATCAAACCTTCTCCTCGTATAGGTAAGTGTAGAGTGCGGTTTCCGAATTGGTCAGTTTGGTTAGGACCGATGCCCCTATTATCATTTATTGGAGGGATGGGGTTGGAGATCCCTCTAGACTGCCTACTCTCGATAGTAAATACTATTTGTTATCGGCGCTACTGTTACTAATCCGGGAGAATTCAAATACCTTCTCAATAAATTCCCCAATAGAAGAGTCTGATTGAATTACGAGCTTAGGAGTGAAATGAAGTGGACGGCTTGATTTAGTAGATCCAACCATCTAATCCGAGAATCTAGAACTTCTCTGGCAGCTATTGGGGGAGAGGGCCAAAGCTGCTCCATTCTACGAAGCTCTATCACGCTTCGGGAAACTTGATAGATCTTCATGGGTTGGCCTTACTCAATAGATTGGGGAGGAAGTTGTTTGAACTGCCCCCTGTAATGAATAGGCTGCTATTGAGTACGATTCGAAATCCGGGCCGGGTGAAGGGGCCTGAATAAGCCCGCCTTTCTTCAATAGTACATCAGTCGGTGCGAAGCGCCGGTATGAAACGGGTGCGGTAGGACGGACTGGATCACCTTTTAGAAGCTTCATAGAAGCAGCAGGTTCTATATGATCGAAATAGCGTTGTGGTGTGGCTCAAGAATATGCAGCTAGCGAGCGCGGGAGGATTATATAGAAAAGGCGGATTGGATCTTCACTCTCTCCAATGCACCAGATGGATAGATGGAGAGAGACCCCTACTATTATTATTTGAGGCAATCCGCAAATGGGAGGCGACTAAAAGCAGGCGTTTTTGTCTCCATAAATACGAGGGTACTGAAGTGGGTGCAGGTGCCCCATTCCAGATAGAAAACGCGTTTGCTTCCCCTCTTCTCGGCTCGGACCCTCCATGCCATCCTAATAGCTCCATTTACCACTCTGCTTTATGATTCATTCCGTCGACTCCTGGATTCGGAATTGTCGCGCCCTCGCTTGTTTGAGCCGGCTGAACCCCATTCGAAACACAACTCATACTGAACCCAACTGCCCGAAACGCTCCCTTTCCTGTGCGCCTCTCTCTAGAATGAATCACTCCATTTCCGGGCGCTTTCATCCGGATCGGGGAAACAAATCAATGCCACGCATGAATGAAAAGTGCATCTGCTCTCCTGTTGCTGCATGATCCCACCCACCCCGGGGTTCGCTTTTAGCTTGCTGAAGCGGCATTATGGCGTTTCAGTAGGGGCGTATTGATTACTGATCCTGCCTTGAGTTGTATTCGCAGCACTTGCTTACCCACTTCCAAGCCACGCCCCCTACTATTCCAATCCTGGGCTTTACTTGAGGGTGTAAGCCCACTATTCAAGGGGTGCACCTTTCCCCACTATCCAGCAACAATATTCATTCCAGGTTGCCCACCCATTATCGGTATCCATTGAGGGGGAGAGCTTCTATTTAGGAGGCTACTACTGGTTGTTTATTGGAGGGCCACCACCTCTATTATTAACAGAATCAAATATCTACTATTTAGATCTAAACATTCTATATGCCAAAGCTTGAAGCGAAAAGCGATATTTGGATTATCCGCACCAAGTAAAGATGGATTAGACTAATTATGGTTTCGTCTCATTCCCTCATACAATCATACAATGAGCGGGACTATGGATAGGAGGAGTAGATTCAACAGCGGAAGCAGAGTTCACTAACCCCTAACACTACAGATCCGCTGCACACCTCCGCTGCCGTTATCATGGATTAATGAATTAATAGGGCTGAATCATAAGATTCCTATTTCATGCCTCCAAATCCAAAGCATAGGATCGATACTTTCTATCTTCAAACATGTTCGGTTTCGCTCATCAATCATCCCCAGTCTCGCCCATCTCCAAGAGAAAACAATTCCAAGATCGAGCAACTTCTCATATACCTCGGAACCAGCATCGGGAGCAAAACACCTAACGGTTCATACCCGATTCATCACATCCATCGAGAGCGAATGTTTTAAGGGACTGAACTAAAAAGGGACTGAACCAAAGGAAAGGGTTCATAATCGAATGAGCAAGAGGTCCAACAGTTCGAGATTTCTCTCCCTTCCCGAATTCCACTCCGACACAGATGGAAACGTGGCCCCAGGCCCGAACTATCCGGTGGATATTTTCATAGCAAGCAAAGCTCATTTGTTTCTCGATTCCATTGATCAGATTCGAAATGAGACTGGGCCCTGACTGAATAACCAGCCAGCCAGCCGGGAGGGACCGAGTAACAACAAGCAAGCATTTCTAGGTTGGTTCTGCTTTCCCAGTGTTTCGGAACAGGCCAAATATTCTTCCTATTTGGGATCCAGTAAGAGAAGCACAGATATTGACTCATAACTCAATAGTCTTCCTCTCTAAGTGATTGCTTCGAGCGGCTGGACGAAACTGGAGAAGGTTCATTGGCCTAGCCACAGGAGTATTCCCATCTATCATTATGAAGAAGTTATGTGGTTTTATTATCTAGAAAGCTTTTGCTATCTCCCGATAGAGAAATCGAAACAGGCTCTCTCCATGTTAGTGTTCCACTATGCCAATCCCTAAACAGAGAACTACATGGATATAGGTCTCCCTCTCCATCATTACTACTCAGAAAATTGCTTCTCTTTCCGGAGCCCTATGCAATTTCATTTCATTCCGATCCATCCGCTGATCGTTAAAACATCCGGAACAAGAGGCTGGCAACCGGGCAGAGTTGCAGCATGGGGGAATTCGATTCCTCTAGAAACAAGTGTTAGGAGCCCGCTCCTGAGATTGGGAAACGGGATGGGTCGTTTGAGAGATTATTAACGAATTCCGGGTTCAGGGCACATCATCGCTTTCCAGGTCCGCCCGAATGAATCGAGTTCTCTAGTTCCGGAGAAGAGTTGAATAGCATGGAATGGCATGAAGAGACCCTACATTCCAATTAGTGTTCGACTGGAACGGGTGCATACAGTCCCAGATATTCTTCCTGTTTACCAAAGGATTTCGTCTCGGATTCATCCATTTCCGTTTCCATCTAGCTACTCTGTCAAAGTCTGGAGGAGACCGGATTATCATACGTAATCTATAGAACCCGGTAGAGTATCCAACCGAGGTTTTTCTGTCCGCCAAAACCAATAAGTATCTCTTTTGCGGGGTTGAACGGCTTCTTCTGGGCACCAATTCCCTCCCGTAATAATGAGAAAGGGGGACGGAATTCTACACCGACCCTGCAGGTTGGGCTAGATGGGATATTATGGTAGCTGCCCCCTCGTAGCCCTTCTCCTTAGCGAGGATCCAAATAAAGCCTTCCTGTGCTCTCACTATTGATTGGTTGCTATTGTTCCGTCCCTTCTCATGGGTTGGCGGTACCAGAGAGGTGGTAAGCCATGAAAAGTAGTGAATCCGGCTCAATGAATAGCTATTTCCCATTCCCCCTGTACCATTCGCTTGGTAGTGAATAGGATTGGTAGGAGTAAACAGCTTATAGGGCCTGCTTACGTTGGTAGTAAATAAACCCTTGCCTTTCTTCGGTAGGCGGCTTACCGGGCCTTTCACTTGACCTTTTTGATGAGGTATAGGTCACAACCCACTAGCTATTGATAGTAAGCTTAAACATGGGTGCGTCTTGCGTAGCGAATCCCCTCACATTATTAGATCGCCATAACTAGTAATAGGTGGACCAATCCCTTTACTAATAGTGGTGAGTTGCCATTTTGTGGATTGGTTGCTATAGATGGCCTTCTCTTCGTTAGTGTTGGCGGGTTAGAGCCCCCTAATAGTGGGTAGTGCCCTCATCTGTTGTAGCGATTTCTGTAGCGAGGATCTAAATAAAGCCTCACTATGGATTGGTTGCTATAGATGGCCTTCCCCGACTTTCGAATTGCATTCCCTCTTTATTGGACCCTTCGCTCCATGAGATAGCTGGACCCGGGTCTCTATGATTAGCCGGGAGAGGGAGATGATTTGATAATGGCCGTCGTTGGGGACCTGATGAGCTTCCTTCCCCCCCCGACTCCTCACTCCCATCACCGGTATACCAGCTATCTATCCACCCGCTTCAATCCATTAATAGAAACAGTGCCCTTGACTCAGCATAAACTCCCCCTTGCACTGGTTGTCCAATCCTCTCCAATCACTTGCTAAAGTGGATGAGAAAGGCCACCCGAGGTTGAAGTTGAAACCAATGATTGAGAAGTGAACCCCTTCCCATTTGCTATTTCTAATTCATTATGAGGTCCAGATATACAGCCCCGACTATTACGACTATCGACTATATCACGCCATCCCTCCCCCTTCAATAGGTGATGTAATAAGGGGCTCTAAGCATGCGATTGACTATTAACAATCGATTGCTTCTTAGCATTGGTTAGTGCCAACCTTTTCAATCACCCCACTTTCCCATTCTTTAGGGTTAGGTGGCCCTCTACTTTCAGCGGTTGATAGTCTTACTCTAGAGTTGCCGCTTCTCTCTAATTAGATTGCCATTCCCCCCAATAAGCCTCTGCTATTATCTATTAGGAGAAGCAACCGATTGTTAGGTTCCGGCAACTGGGAAATTCCCCTCCCTTCCAATTAATTGATTGCTGGTGGTTCTAGGTTGGCCTGGGCTTGATGTTTCATTCCCCTATTCCGCATTCCTCGGTGATCGCTCCTTTATTACCGGTGCATCCTACCAGATCGATGCATCTTACACATCGGTGCATCTCATAAGAAACCATTGGCTGTTCCCCTCTCTATTTCTCATTGATATGAGGGGATTGGTTGGTAGCGCAGATGGGGAGCAACCCAAGTGCTTCCCTTAATGGAGGGACTAGCTAACAGTGAATGTAGTAGACCAGTCTTTCCCCCCTTCAATCTATGGATAATAGAAATGGCTAGTTCATGAATTCTGTTCCGGTGAACAAGTCCCCTTGGCTATTCCCGTGTGATTGGCTTTGCGGTTTTCCTCCTATTATCGGTGAAGCAGTGGCGAGCAACCTAAGACTCTACTTATCCTTTCATTGAATGCTGTCTATTAGTAGTAGCAACTGGAATCGAGGTGGATGACGGACCTTTCAATTACCGTATCGATAGATTTTGTTTGCATAAATCCGATTCAAGGGGTGGTTCGGGTATGATAGGTCATCCCGGTCGGTGAAAACTAGATTTGCTAGGCAGGACCCTATTCCCATCTTTACTGCTATTTCTAATGATTGAGAATAGTCCTTCCCTTCCATTTGCTGGTCAATTTCCCAATATTCTTTATATGTATCAAGTATCTATTGCTATAGATGGTTATGCCTTCCAGTAGATGACCCGGAAGGAGACCAGCCCCCCTTATTCATTATTGGTTATCGAGCCTAGTCAACTGATTGGTGATCAAGTGCTTCTAGCCCTCTTTTCTAATGAGATATAAGACTTGAAGCTCTGTTGTCAGTAGTCGCTAGGGGGACTTGAAATGCTAATTCTTAATAGCTAGCTCGAACAGATAGAGAACTGTGGGCGCCTGACCATGAACTAATGCCCCCCTTCCATTTCCCCAGATTCAATCAGATAGGGACCGGTATACCAGCTATCCATCCATCAGTATCTGGCTCAATCGCAGCTTTTCCCTCCTATCAATGATCGGTAAGATGCCAAGCCCCCGATGAGTGCTATCCGTTATCGATTAGATTGCCATTCCCCCTGTGACCATACGGAAAACAGTGTAGGGTTGACTTGCGATCTGTGATGGAGTAAAAGATGGCAATTCTAGAATAAGATCTCTCCCTCCCCCTTCTATCCGACCATCTATCTATTTGGTAAAGATGCCCCTTTCTTTC
>Ga0115851_101456_pt2 | contig 11547 bp, 3 predicted proteins | sample InSIn2gowninarea_FD_83865 | JGI IMG/M metagenome (GOLD analysis project Ga0115851, IMG submission 83865)
CAGAGATTTGATCTATATAATAACTTGATAGGCAGTTTGTCAAGCATAATGAGGAGCTTTGGATACTTTGTTAACCATGTGAATTAACAATTGGCTAGTCATGTCAGTGATTTACTTTTGGGCAAGCAATTGTACTTTTACATGTTAGATATCAAATTATATTTTTGGCATTTTTGGCATTTATTTTCTTAGTTAAGATACTTTGTATCATTGTTGTAAAAAATATTCCGTCTTTGCTCTGCCCAATGGGAAACCCCACCATAGGTTTAGCTTTAAATTCTTGAGGTTATGGAGACCTCTGTTGACCATAGCATCTGTCAAAACAAAAATAGAAATACAGTGGTTGACTAAATTGATACATAGATTGACCATACATGGACTAACAAGAACAAAAATCAAAATGATGAGATTGCATAGGATCTATTAATTTGAGTTATCTTGCTTAGGGGTCTATTGGGGAGTTGCCTCACCCCCTAGAAATAGGTGTTGTTGCACTTGCTAAAAAGAGTGTTGATTTTGTGATCCATGTCATCCAACTTCTCCAAATCTGCTAGTTTATGGGAATTTTCCTATTGAGCCTGGTCGTTGTCTGTAAGGATGTGCCCTAGCAAAAGTTTTGTGTACCAATATATGTTAATTGCTTGCATGTATCTTGAATATCTAGAGCGAGTGGAACTCCCTAAATTAGGAATTCATTCCATGTTCTGAGATTGGACGTGATGATATGGAGTGCAATGACGTTCCTGATGGAAAACCACTTCAATTCTTGTAGATTCTTGTCGTATGAGCTTAGGAATATATTACTCATAACGGGTCGCAATTTCTTTGGCCTGTGCTTGGGTACACAATTGGGTGTTTGAGGCCATTTGGTCGGGGGTCGAAGAAGAGGTTGAGGGACGACCTCTTCCCCTTCCTCTACAAGAGGCCTCAGCTTGACCACTAGTCATATCGATGCAAGTACTAAATTTACCACGCGGGGTATGACAGGGGACAAGAGGGATAACATACAGGGTATTGGGTAAGTAAAGATGCACAAAGAGAGACAGAGAAATAGGTAAGAGAATGGTAAGGGGAGGATTTAGGTAGAAGTAGAGGTTGGTGAGTATTGACTTGGTTGAAAGTCTTTAGGGGATTGACTTAGAGGTTGACAAAATCTTTTGAGGGCAGGGTAGGTAAAAGGGTTAGGTGTGAATTGGGGGGAGGGGGGAGCTATAGAAAATTGGGGATGGTTAAGATGCTAAAAAAATCGAAGTTTGTCTCAGAAAACCAGAAAACCATGGTCTAGAAAAGCCAAAGAATGGTCCAACGAAACACAAGACAAGATGGAAACCACTGAATTGAATTGAAAAGAGGCCTACTCGCCACGTTGAGGAGCTTGTTTCCAAATCGACCACAAATGCAGTTGAGTGGATCAAATGAGAGTCTCTAGCTAGAAGAGAGCTAACTCTTAGGAATCTTTGCATGGTCTTGACATAGGAGCTGAGGAGTCTTGGATCGCTCAATTTTGCCAATGCCAAGGGCATCCAAATTATTGATGGTTTGAGCATGCTAGTTGTTCTATGGGAATGTTGCATGGTGCTTGGAGATGGTGATGTGATGGTGCAACGTGCCATCAAGCCCCTGGCAAGGGACTCCCATGGTTGTTAGTTCCAAAGAGAAATGAGCAACCTTGTTGAATTATTAGTGAGATCCATCATTTTGTTGTAAATCTTGGACGATTCCTGTTGAGAAGTCAAGTGCATAATAGTTTAATACTTGATTCCTCTTCTTGATAATTACTTGTAAATGTTAAATGTCTTTTTATTACTAGTTATGTCTTCTTCATCAAGAAATTATACAAATGTACAAAACATAAAGATCACAATGAGATAAAAGACACCAAAATTAGGCTATTAGCCAGGGCAAAACCCCTCAAGGGGAAAAACCAAACAATCTTTCTCTTATAGAATTAGATCAAAATGAGATATCCAAGACCAAGACCAAGACCAAGACCAAGTCTGCACAAAGATTCCAAGTCAAACCCTCCATTTCCCCTCTAATAGTAAAGTCAACATTGGTTAACCTTTTCTAAATGTGGTCAAAATTAGAGATTTTTAGCCTTGTATTAGAGGTCGAATTTTATCCCCGTAATCACCTCAAAAATTCGGCCCTTTTCACAAACAACTGTCATACATGCGAGCTGCAATACAGTAGAAACTTCAATTTCTTCTTCTCCTTTCACTTTGGTCTCTCTTTTCCTTGTTTAGGTGAATAAATAAATAGATGATGTGGTGATGAATGATATATCTAAGAGGTCAAAGTTGACTCTTATATATCACTGTCTAGGAGGTGTCGAATAGATGCCACTAGGCCGACTTGGGCAAGGAGGGTCGACTTGAAGATCTTGTGGGCTTATGACAAAAATAAATTTTGATTTCTTTTTCTTCCAAATGGGACATGACTCAAATATATTCTTTTGACTCAAAATAAATTATTTTTCACTCTTTTGACATTAAGCATAAAGAGCATGCTTTAACAAAATATAAATAAATATAATGAATACATCAATGATAATTTTATATTATGAAGACCGACTTAAGTTACAATTTCAACATTCCCTCTTAACTAGGGAGGTATTCATGTTGAGTCAATAAGATAATCTCAAGTTGAAACATTCATATAAGAAAGGATCTGGATTGATAAGTATCAATGATGATAACATCATCATAACAAACGTTGTCAAATTACCAAGGCCTTGACAAGTACACTCTATCTCTCCACTAGATCAGAGCACAATGTTGGGAGGCATTCAATAGGGCACCACATCACCTCTCCGAGGACATACGCCACCTAGGTTCACCAAAATATGCCCTCACATGACCATTTCCTAATCAATTGTCACAATACTTGGCACAAGGAAATGTTGGTCCTCCGGACCATTCTTATATTAGATCAATGTACTAAACTTACATGTTGTAAAATATAACTATAGTGACATGTAATTACGATCTTTGTAAATGATGAAATGAAAAGAATAAAATTATATTTGTATGCCTTGCTTCATGGGTTTCATGAGCAAGAGATTTTATTTGTTAGTGACTCCCATTGAGAGCTTTAGGATTTTTCATTAAGTCAAAGAGTTAATGTCATGTATGAAAAGCTCTTCTTGAGTAGATTTTGGTAGCATCAGAAGTGCTTTAGCCTTGAAAATTCGTGGAGAGGCTAAGGCACATTTAAAGAACCCTTAAACCGTTTGGTCAAATTCCACCTGGATTGTATTTTATTAAAATAATTAATATTTTTAATGGAGTTCCTAAGTCTAAACTTAGGGAAATTAAAATATTAATGTTTATTAATCAAAATATGGGTGAGAATGATCTAGAAGGCGGATCAAGTCATGTTTTAATCTTAATTGTTGATTAGAGACTTAATCTCTGTCGTTGAAGACTCAACAAGAAAAGTGTAAAATGGAGGCTTAGCGTTCATTTGAAAATACACACAGGGAGATTGAGGAAATCGATTTTATGAGGTGAGAAGTTCTCAGGAGGAAAATCGATTGGGGAGATCTTGTAGTTGAGGAGCAGTAAGAATCCAGGAGAAGGAATTTCCGGAGAATACTGACTGAGAGGTGGAGAGAGATTGCAGAGAGGCAGCGCAATAGTCAGGAGAGCTGACGTAGAAAAGATGGTTGTCACGCAGAATCCAGAACTGTTGGAACTAATGGGAGAGCTGACGCAGGAAAGATGTCTGTCACGTAGAATCCAGAACTGTCGGAACTGTGGGGAGAGCTGAAGCAGAGGCAGCACAATAGCCGAGAGAGTTGACACAGAAAAGTTGCTTGTCACGCAGAATCCAGAACTAACAGAACAACCGAAACTGCTGGAACAGCCAGGAGAGCTGACGTAGAGTGCAAAGAAGGTGACGTAGGGCTGACGCAGAAATATTCGAGGCTTAGCTAGTCTTGTGCTAGATCAACGGGAATTCTACCAGGTGAAGTGAGGTAAAACTCACTCAGATTTTCCGCTAGTATTTTCTCTGTAAATGATTGCTAGATGAGCATCCTAGATTTGTATTAAGATATTTCTCCTGCATAATAATAAAACCTTAGTACTGTTGCACTGATTTTCCTGCAATGGGTTCTTCTAGCAATTGTTGTGTCCAGAAATAAGTGTTCTATGTATTTTGTTCTTTGCTCGGTCTTCTATTCATGAGATCAAATATTTAATTAGTGTAGGTTGCAGAAGTAATTTGTTTCAGTATTCAGAAGAATAACTTGATGAATGTAATTTAAAAATCATGTAGGTGAAGTAGATTCAGATTTGCTGTAGTATGGGTTCCTTCGAGTAGTAGGAATTTTCACAAATAGCCCTCCAACGACAAGCACTTGCCATCCTCCTCAAAGTCGGCCTCCAAACTGTGTGGAAGATATCATTTCAGCTTACATCAATAGACACATCCTTTCACACTATTATGTCGACTTAAATATATGGGACATCCCACTATATATACGTGGCTATGGTCTTCGCAAAAGGAGAGTTTAGAATCTTAGATACCTTTGAAATTTTGGTGGGTAATCACAGAAGTACAAAACTTCGCATCTCTAGGATTTCGGTGAGCTAAAACATCACAAGAATTCAGATCATACATATTTCTGTAGAGGTTACAGTTAAAGATTTCAAGATCGCAGTTCTATGGAGAAGGGAATTCAGATCCCTCTTGAATGTAGACAACAAAGATTAATATACCACAGTCACAAGTTCAAATATCTCTAAGTTTTCGGTGATGGTAATCAATGAAGCATCTCTATGATTCAGATGTGAGAGCAGAGCTCGGTCTATTAGATAGAGGAAAAGTTTGGGCGTCTAAAGGAAGAATTCAGATCCCTATATAGTTCATAAGGTACCACAACCATATATGTCTATACTATGAAGGACATGAGAGTGAGAAGAAAATATTGAAGACAATGATGAGAGGATCTTGATAAGACAATCATGTGAAGATGCAAAGGAGGTCGAAGCGAAGGAAGAATCATGAAGAAGAAAACACAGTTAAGAGAAGCAATGTCTTGGTCTTGGAGTGGCTAATAGGTCAAGGGTTTTGGCCTTCATATTTGTCAATTGAAATCTCTATAAGAAGAATTTGTGAGTTTTCCTCTCAAAGAGTGAGAGGTTTTGGCCTTGGCTCATGCCTACATGTTGTGTATGTTGTCTATTTATGTTCATGCATAGGTTACTGTTTGATGAAGAAGAACACTATTAATCTAATGTAAAGAAGATCCTAATCTAAAGAAGTAGAAAGAATTCACAAGCAGTCACTAATGGAAGAGAAATCCTCTAATGATAATGCCCTAGAATTCTCAACATGGTATTAGAGCTAAGGTGTTGAAGTCAAAGGAAGGGCATCTAATCAATAACATATTCAAGTATCAAGTTTCAAGGAAAGGCATCAAAGCAAGTTGAAGGCTATTAAAGCAAAATAACAAGATCTATATTGAAGAATCAAACCCTAGATCGAAGTAGTCTGCGACATCAAGAGCTTTTGTTTATGTAGTTATCATCAAAATGCCACAAAGATCCTCATCAAGTTATCTACAAGGCAAGATAGCTTGAAGGACTTTCAAGATGAAGATCACATCCTCTTGGAAAAAGTCTAAACCCTAGAAGCATTTCGAATCTACACTACAAGAGAAGTCAAAGTATATTGAAGGAGAGAAGGCATTGTCACCATTTTCAAAGTTACAAGGCAAGCAAGGATCCTCTCCTTACCCTGGAATAAGTTCATCCAAAGAAGCAACAAATCTTTCTCATCAAAGGAGCAACCTTATTCTATTGAAGAAAGGCTTTTTAATTTGAAAGAAGATCGTCCAAGAGGGAGCTCTAATACATCTTCTTCAATCATCAAGTAAGTATCCTTCATTCTTTAATCAATTTAGTAAAATGACCTCATGTTTGCAAGGAGATCTACAAATTTGATTGGTCATCGAAATTCCTTGCACGAGGAAGGAGGATAGACATAGTCCTCTAAGTAGTTGAAGTCATTAAACATATTAAAAGGTCTCCTTTGAATTCATGGAAAGGGATACTTATGAAAGGTCCCCTCATGTAGCAATATTAGAGACATCAAAAGGATGCATATGATAAACTCATTCTCTGAAGGTACGATAAAGAAGGTCACATGAATTAGATTTGATCTACACAGAAGTAAAGATATCAAAGGATGAAGGATATCTTCATAAGATCTCATCTACAAGATCTAGGAAAGAAGATAATCATCATTGATCTATAATGCAAAGACTATGAACATTATAAGAAATATTGTCCTTAGCTTAAGAAGGACAATAACAAGAAGGATAGAGAAGAAGTCCATTTCACCGAAGAAGTGGAGGAAGCTTAAAGAAGGAAGTCCAAGGAGGAGAAGCATTAAAAGCAAGAGCTCGTGACATCACCATAGGGAAACATGAAGGGTCACTGGAATAAAATTTATGGTAGTCAACTTTGAAGGATATAACTCTTGGTGACCTCATTGGAAGATAAAAGGAAGAAGTCATCCAGGACAAATCTCATCATACATCAATTTAATAAGGGAAACATATGTTGAATAAGGATAAGCAAGATGGAATTCTCATTAGAGGATTCATCGATCGAGAAAGGAAACAAGTGTTTCATCAGGAACTCCAACTTGTGGAGTTCATGGGATGATGGTATGATGACATGAGAAATGAAGCAGATCAAGGGGTTGAAGATCTTTTCAATCAAGGAAGTTGATAAAAGAAGCCTAAATGATCTAAAGGTAAAATGAGGTATGTATGCTTGTATTTAATATTATAAAGTCATGTCATATGGTTGCAGGTAACAAGGATCACTACTTCTATTTTGAGAAGCATGATCAAAGGAAAGGAATCACCTCCGATGAAAGAATGTCAAAAGGCATGAGTCACACTAGATGAAATCAACTTAATATGTCCTCATATGAAGTATGAGGTGGTTGACTATGATTGAGGAACTCTGATTGGAAGACTCTAGGAATGAAGTGTGTGAAAAGATAGGAAGAGATCATGATAATATGTAATGAAGAAGGCATTCAACATCCGAAGTCCAATAAGATTTGACTAGAAGATCTCCCAGAAGAATGTCAAGTCAGAAAAAGATAGGGACCCTTGACACTGAACATCTGTGGGAGTTGTGTTAATCTGCAAGATGATGATACTTACATTGAGATGTCATGGTGAAAGATCATCACAAAGGTAAATATGATTTGAAGTGTTTAGTTATTATTTTTGAACTAACATTTGGTTGGGCTTATGTAGAACTGTAAAAGGGAAGATCTGTGAATGACTTCCAAGCATACCATATGGAAGGATGTAATGTTATTCCGGAAATATGGCATGAAATTAGAATGACATGAAGCAAAGCCGGATGGAAAACTTGATGGATCACTTTATGATGAGGTAGGGACATGACTAACTCATGGACAAAAGTGATGGATGATCTGTGCCCTATATACAAAAGTTCCCAAAAGTTGAAGACTTCTTAAAATAAATTTATGACATCGAAAAAAGGCGCTCTTCATGCAACTAAGTGTTCTATAGGTCCCTAGTTAAAGAGGGATCTTGAGAAGAAGTTTCTTACTTGGAAGAAACTCAAAAATTTCTAAGCCGTAAGCTTAGGTACATTCCTCTGTGATAGGAATGGGTACATCAAAGGAATAAAATATCCTAGTATAAGAAGGAGCGATAGACATGTTGCTCTGTGCTTCACTTGAGAAGACAAAATGGAGGATTGTGTAATCATTTGGCATTTGATGCTCTGGTGGGATGAGTTAGGGAATCACATGGATGAGTAGTCGTGGGGGACTAATATTCTTTTAGGGATAGGGAAGTCCAAGAAAGGAATAGTCCTCATGGAGCATATCCTAAGAGAAATCAGGCGGGGTATGTTTTGAGAGAGACAATGATGAATATGTTTATAAATCATTTGTCTCGCTAGCATTTTGCTCTATGGATAGAGCTGTTAGTCAAGGCCTTGCTATATAAATGTTGGTTGGTATGATGCTATACAAATGAGTTACAAATCCGAATTCTTCTTATGAGAAACTCTTCAGATTAAGAATGGCCAAGTACGATTATGAATACCTCCCTAGTTAAGAGGGAGTGTTGTAAAATGTAACTAGGTTCGGTCTTCATGATGACATGTAATTATGATATTTGTAAATAATGAAATGAAAATAATAAAACTAATTTTGTATTCCTTGCTTCATGGGTTTCATGAGCAAGATATTTTATTTGTTAATGGCTCCCATTGAGAGCTTTAGGATTTATCATTAAGTCAAAGAGTCAATGTCATGTATGAAGAACCTTGAGCATGAGTTAATGTATGTCTAGATAGCCCTCTAATGACAAGCACTTGCCATCCTCTCCATAGTTGGCCTCCAAAATGTGTGGAAGATATCACGTCAACGTACATCAATAGACACATCCATTTGCATTATCATGTCGGATTAAATATATGGGACATACCACTATATATACATGGCTATGGTCTTCGCAAAAGGACAATTTAGAATATTGGATACCTTTGAAATTTTGGTGGGTAATCACAGAAGTACAATACTTCACATCTCTGAGATTTCAGTGAGCTGGAACATCATAATAATTCAGATCATACATATTTCGGTAGAGGTTAAAGTTGAAGGCTTCAATATCGCAGTTCTATGCAGAAGGGAATTCAAATCCCTCTTAAATGTAGACAACAAAGATTAATATACCATAGTCACAAGTTTAGATATCCTCTCTAAGTTTTTGGTGCTGGTAATCATTGAAACATCTTTATGATTCAGATGTGAGAGAAGAACTCGGTCTATCAGACAAAGGAAAATATTGGGTGTCTAAAGGAAGAATTCAGATCTCTATACAGTTCGTAAGGTACTACATCCATATATGTCTATACTATGAAGGACATGACAGTGAGAAGAAAATCTTGAAGATAGTGATGAAAGGATCTTGATAAGATAGTCATGTGAACACGCAAAGAAGGTCGAAGCGAAGGAAGAATCACGAAGAAGAAAATGTTGAAGAATCTAGGGCATTCAGAGATTAATGTGATTCTTCTTAACATGATAACAATTTGTGAAGTTCTTTTGGAATTTTATCTTACCTTGATCGTCATATTATTATTAGTGTGTGTTTGCTTCATCAAATTGCTATCAAAACGAAAGAGACAAGAACACAAAATATTTGGCTTTCTGCCAAGGCCAAAACCTCTCCCTTTTGGAGAGGAAAACCCGCACAAAATTCTTCCTATAGAGATTCTAATTGACTAATACCAAGACCATGACCCTTGACACATTCTGCCACTCCAAGACCAAGCCATCAATCCTCTTCTCTGTCACTGCTATGATCATCCTGATTGCTGCACCATTGAAGCTATTATTGTTGCATCACTGAGATCTTCATTGTTGCTGCTTCATCATGTCACTGAGATCTCTTGTCTTCATTGAGATCATGACCTTCAAGACCAGGATCATAATTGAGATAGGATCATGACTGTACATGTGCCACTATGAGATCCGTTTCATCATCATTATGTCGAAACTGTGATGATCCTTGTCATTCCTTCTCATTACGATGAGACTAATCTTCCTTGTCACTGCTTCTTCTAATTATGCTGAGACTATGATATTGCTTCTTCTCATTATGAAGAGACTATGATACTGCTCCTCATTGCACCGAGATTGTGATAGTCACTAAGATTATGACTATGTCTGCACTTTCACCGAGGCTAAGATCTCCTTGCACCGAGATGTCGAGACTGTATCATTGTAACCCTTCTCATCACAATGATGCCTAGACTGTGACTACATATGGAATAAGTGCCTAGATAATGCACTATTATGAGAGCATCGAGAGACATATATATATACATATATGTTGAGGTTGCTAGGAGACCGAATACTCTTCATTGTAATGCCGAGACTGTACCTCTGTTTACCCATGCGAAGATTACAATGATTCCATTCCATCTGTGGTCCTGATATACTGTCTTCCTGTAATGCGAGGTCTCCTTCTTGCTCCTTTTATCCACCGAGACCTAGTCTGTCTGCACCTTATACCCATTTTAGGTGCAGTCAGACCCTTAAACACTTGCCCTAATGCAATGTGGATATGTGCCTTCTATACATACGAAATCTCAGAGAGAAATGTGAGTTTTGTCCTTAGCATTTGCAGATGCCCTAGACAGGTATTTATAATCATTTATGCCTCCTATATTGAGCCAATTGAATACATGAACTAACATATCTATTGCCCAAGCCAACATGCCATTTAATTATGTATTTAATTCATTTTTGGAGCCGACATGACATTTAATTTTGTATTTAATTCATTTTTGGAGCCGATATGATGAATTCCTTATTGATTTTCTTGTCTCTTTTACATAATAATAAAATTCTAAAGACATCAAGAAGAAGTGTTTTGACCTATGACACTTCTTGTTCATGTAATCCATGTAGCAAGGCATACAAAAATAATTTATTCTCTTTTATTGCATTATTTACAAAGATCATGTCATTATGAAGACCGAACCTAGTTACACTTTCTTCAAAACTCCCTCTTAAATAGGGAGGTATTCATAACGGTACTTGGTCATTCTCAATCTGAATAATTTCTCATAAGAAGAATCGGATTTTCAATCCATCTGTTGTAGCATCAATTCAACCAACATTGTTTCATATAGCAAGGCCTTGACTAATAACTCTATCTCTCACTTAGATGAGAGCACACAATGTTGGCGAGACCAATGACTGATAGACACGTATCATCATTGTCTCTCTTAGGTTCATACCCACTCGGGTGTTCTCTGAGTATGCCCTACTAGGAATATTCTTATCTTAGGTTCCCAGCCCTCAAGAATATTGGTTCTCTTTGCCACTCTTGTCTTGGATGACCTACCACATCCTCAAAGAGTGTCGGATGCCAAATGATTACATAATCCTCCATTCTTTCTTCCAAATTGAAGACAAGAATGTTGTGTCTAACTCTCCCTCTCAACCAGGGATGAGTTCCAAGTTTCTATTCACTTAGAAACTCGCTCGAGTTCCTTTACTCATAGGAACGTCCCAGAGCTCCTTCTTACCCAGGGACTCTATCATTAATACTTTATAGGGTCTTCTAGTTCACTGATGATCCAAGACTTGGATGTCATCAATTTCTTCATATGTAGGGTTCAACCATCCATTACTTTCCTCCATTATTCCATTCTTGTTTTCCCAGAAAGTATTCTCCTTGGTTTTACATCTCGGGCTTCCTTCATAGGGCTATCTATCTTCACCTTTCCTTCAATTGTGATTACTCTAGATCGTGAGGTACATAGTTGTCACATCCTTCACAACTCTTCTTACCATGGCCTTGCACACATACCCAGACTTTCTCCAAGAGGTTAGACACCAAAAACAAATCACATATTACCGTTTGTGGTGATGGCCTTTTCCAGTGACATCTTCTTATAGGTATCAACACCCTGCATACATGTTGACACATCTCCCAAATATATTGGTTGTCAAGGGTCTTCATCT
>Ga0115851_100876_pt1 | contig 11529 bp, 8 predicted proteins | sample InSIn2gowninarea_FD_83865 | JGI IMG/M metagenome (GOLD analysis project Ga0115851, IMG submission 83865)
TGGGTTACGGGATCATGATACCAGCGTGCTTGAACTGTTTGCAAAAAAAGCTCAGTCGCACAGCCTTTCTTTTTTCGGGTTATCTTTTTGGAGTTCAGAGCTATTACATTCACCCGACCAGAGGATGCGAGGATTTGCACAACTTCATAATGGCCAAGTTTAGAGGTGCTTGCTAACGGTGTTCGGCCAAACGTGAATTCTCTTAAATCTGGGTGTATGCCCTTTTCAAGTAGGAGTCTGACCATGTTTGGGTGATTTCGTATAGCCGCCAGCGAAAGAGTGTTTTCTTTGTACTGGTTTACAGTCGAAGCTTTTGCTCCTCGGCTCAGGAGGAACTTGACCAGATCCGTATGACCGTAACACGCTGCTTCCAGAAATGCGCTGTGGAGATCAGCCTTCTTGGTATCTACCAATAGCCGCGCTGATTCGTAGTGACCGTTAGCCGCAGCTCTTGTCAGCGGAGCATCGTAGTTCTTTCCATCTCTGTGATCGATGATTATGTCTCTAGGTCCGAAGAATGCCTTGGTCAACCAGTTGTATGGTTTTCGATTCTTGCCAATGCGCAATAAGGAAGAGATGGTCTGAGTGTGCCCATGTTCCGCCGCCCAAGACAAAGGCGTTTCACCGAGCTGGTCCCTCGAGTTGATATCTATGGCGTCCGAGTCATCGAAGATTGCTTCTATAGCAGTCGTGATTCCATAAGCAGCAAGGACATGAAAGAAGTTTCCAACGTGGAAAACAGACTTGCGATCAGCCTGGCCAAAGAGCTGGGAGATAACTCTCAGGAACTGCGTTTCTGACCACACGAAAAAAGTTGAGAGATGGGCCTGGGAGACCTCATGGCGCTCTGCAATCTGGGAATGTCTGAACATGTAAGTTCCAGCATATATCAAGAACGGAAATCGGATGCCATTTGTCTTGAGTTCTGTTGGGTGATCCTTGCTGCTGAAAGATACCCAAAACAGGCTTTGCATATTCGATTCTGTGCATCGCCAATCACAGTCTTCGCGCTTTGGTTGAGGAGTAGTGGCAGGCCTTTGTCAGAAATGCACCAATCAGCGACAGACTGGTGAACGGACTGCGCAACTTCGACGTCGCTATTGGCAATGCCATATCTTTTTGACAATGGACTGGGAAGTGTAGTTTTGCGAACCTCGATGAGTCCGCAAGACAGCCTACGTATCTTCTTTTTCATATCTTCATTGTTTCTTGCAAAGTCGTCAGACTCTTCAAAGTCGGCGAGGCTTGCACATGGCTGGTCGGGATTGATGGCCAGCGCATATCTGAGCTCGGAAACAGCGAGTGCTCGCTCAGAAAACTGCACCCACTCCAAGAGACGAATCATCTGAGCTTGATCATCCTCCTGAACGGAGCTGATCACATCATGATAGAGATCGTAAAGCTCTTTCGGTGAGTTCTCGATCTTTTTGTGGATCACATCGAGTCTTTCTCCTGCTCGCAGTGATTTGGCGATCCACCTCATGACAAACACAGCCCACTGGAAGACATTGCCAGCATGAGAGACAATAGCAGCGCACAAGTTTTCGGCTTCTTCACCCCTCAGGCAAGCAAGCGCATCGAGAAACTCGCGGTCTTGTTCGACCAATAGTCTTATGTCCTGGCTGTTCCTCTTGTCCGGTGATGCTGAACACTGAGATTCAAGATCGAGGAAAGGATAATGCCGTGAAGATACGCATATGTTGATTGAGGGGAGTGTTTCGCTGTCAAGCGGGGCTTCACATAAGTCCCGAAAAAAGTATAGTAGAGCACGCCCAGATTCCTCACCACATTCATCTAAGGCATCCACAAACACATGTACCGGCATCGTGACAGAGGCCTTCTGCAGATATAACCTGATGTAATTTTCGAGCTCATGTTCGTGCCAAGTCCATTGTTCACTGTATTTCCCTTGGGTGTCACATTTCTGTTGAAAGTCGACTTCAAATTGAGACCTCAGAACAGAGTCTTGGAGAAGAATCTGATACAGTATTGTTCGATAGATTCCGGATTTAGTTCTCTGAAGGTCAGTTCCGCGGCCATGGCAGAAGAACGCAACGACAACTTTGTCTGCTGATGAATGAGATTTTAAAACCTCCCGCCGGAACAAGTATTTCATGATGGTCGATTTGCCCACTCCAGGATTACCCTTGATCCAAAAGGGCCCCCGCTGTTGCTGACGCAGTCTCAAGAAGTCGGGGACAATCCAGGAACAGGTGCCTTCGCTTTCATCCGACACATCATGCAACCTTTCGTTCATCTCCTTGAAAAACAAGGCCTGCAGGCAGTTCGCTGGAGCGATCAGCAAGATCTACTTTAGACGGATATCTGGTCTTCGCAGGATCTGAAGGGGAGGACCTACTGTTCTGAGGCTCTTCACCTCCAAATATGCCTACGTAAGCAATAGCATTAGGCCCAAGAGTGACGTTCCCGATCTGTTGAGTGTGGGCCATAGAGACAGCTTTGAGATGATAACGTCCTCGGGTTAATCCTGTGGCACTGCTACAGGGCTTGTCTTCGCCATCTATATCGAGCAGAACAAACGCTGGAGATGCTGTTTACGCATCCTCCACCTGAGGAACAAGTGTTGCTTACTTCGCCAAGAGGAAGTCATTTGGCCTTGAACTCGCGGCCCCAGAGCCAACATTATCCTATTGGTGAATCCGCCCGAGGACAGCGCTTCGGCGTCCATGCAGCAGAAGCGCCACAATCACATGCGTTCTGACCACTTCGTCTGTATGCCGAGTTGTGCGTATCATGGTTCAGAGTCTGACATAGGCGAGTACGAAGTCTAGTATCATTAGAAGTCATCAACGCTTATCGAGAACTGTTTGTAACGATGAGACGACCTCGAGACATCTTCGACGTATGGTTGTGCGTGAATTTTGGAGAGGGGACGGAAGCCGACACGATAGAGGTCATTGCACAACCCATTGAACCTCAGAAGCACACTATGCGTGCTGCTCAGCTTCTATTAGCTTACTGCGGTTGCACAATGTTTTGAGGAAGTGGAAATAATATGCTCAGCGTGTTTCTGAAGTAGGCAATGACACGTGTCACCTTGTGGCGAGCTCTCCTAGGTGGTCAGAATTCGTAGTTGGCCAAACAGCTATGTACTGCCGCATCCAAAGTTTGTCATCTAAAACAACATCTTGGAAATTGATCAAGACACCTTGAGCCTTCAATGTCATGCTTGTAAATTTGCTTTGTTGCTGCTCCATGTGAGAGGGTCTGGTTGATCCTTCGGCCTCGTCGACACTCTAGTGTCATGTTCGCGATCAGTGCCATGCGCCTCAATCGCATTGCTTTGAGCAAAAGACTTATTTCCAGGCTCTTTTCGAGAGTTGAGCAGAGGTCAGCCGGTCTGCAGGCGCCAGTAGTCTACCTTGGCTCAATTCGGCAGGAAGATACACCATTGTTTGCCTTAAAGCTGGTAAGCAACATTGTGGTTTGCCCGTTGTTAGCAGTCCGTCTCTGACTTCTTGAGCGGTCTTTGTACAAAGTACTCGAGTAAGTCATGGCTTCGTTCCATAAATAGAACACTGCATATGCGTCAGCTCAACTACCAAAAGCTCGTTTTCCCTATTTCCTCTTTCATATAACTGCGAGACAAACGATGCAAAATAGCAATAGAGCACGAGCCGACCTCAAAGCTGAGACCATTATTTTGTGCAGCCGTCAGATCCTTCTGAATATGATCGCAATCGAAAGTGTATCTCTTCACAAATAAACAAAAAGTCATTGAACATGTTCTACAATACGACTATATCATCGTTGGAGGTTAGAGTCTGGGCTTGTCGTGGCGTCGAGATTGACCTAAAACTCTACAACCCCAAGAGGCAATTGTCCAGGCTGATGTGCATGCTGTGGCGGAGAAGGCCGCTCATATCATCATGGGAGGACATCGAAAGGCCAAGAGAAGAGCACATGTAAAAAGACTCTTCTCACCGAGGATGGGGCTGGACATCGGTGCTGCAGCTGCCCGTCTGTGGTATATCCTCGTTTAGCATCCAGAACAGGGGGAGCGACCCTGTCTGAAGTTTTTTGACCCCTGCTCATCTCTTTCCCTCGAGCATTAGGTAGATACGACGCCAGTAATCCTCTCTAGCTTGATTTATATACATTGATGGGATGGTCTAGCGTTGTAAGTGATGACTGCGCCTAGCCATTCTTTCTAATCGCGGTTATGCCTTCGTTCCGGATAGGATGGTATGAACTTGGGACTTGTATATCTACTATTTGACACCACCACAACACGTAAGAATACATGACAAAAACAACGTGGGTACTGGGGAGGAATGCTAGCGAAAGAGTGTGACATGCTCAATCGGGCACCATTACAGTTGCCGTCCAGAAAATATGGCATAGAAAAGGTTTACAGGCCTGGACCAACGACCGTTGCAACCGTCGATCAAACACGTTTCGCCCAGATAGGCGGCCTATCGATTGACTCCAGCCTTGTAGCCAGACAACCGAGTCATCACCACATGGCGAAGGGGATCGAACAACTTTTCTGCATCATAAGTTTGAGTAAAAATAATATTGGTATGAACAAAGGAAATTATGTGAGAAAGTGAAAGTAATAGCTCTGAACTCCAAAAAGATAACCCGAAAAAAGAAAGGCTGTGCGACTGAGCTTTTTTTGCAAACAGTTCAAGCACGCTGGTATCATGATCCCGTAACCCATTCCTCCCACCCATATTGTGACGCTTAATCGCTGATTGAAAATATCATACACTCCGGACCGAGCACTCGCGGACAAGGTCCTTTAGAAGGCCTCTGCCATGCGCTCACGAATGAACTCGGAGACGGAGTTCAGGGACTTCTTGTCGGTAGGAACGTAGTGGCCTCCACGGTGACGGACGACCTTGGGGTCCTGGATGTGTTCGATGAGGAGGTCGCTGATATCGGCGCCGATCATGGTGTCCAGTTCAGCAACGATGCACATGGCGGGAGTCTCGATGATGGGGTTGTAGAAGCCGCTGTAGTGGTCGGTGGTACCACGGAAACCAGACATGGAGATAGCGAATTTCATGGGGCCTTGAGGGGGTTGGTAGGTCATGGAGATGGGCTGCTTGGCAAGGGCTTCGAGACGAGCAGGGTTGGTCTGACCTTCGCAAAGAGAGGCAATCATCATTGCCATGGCGCCACCCTGAGAGAAGCCAATGACACCATCGATGGGGCCAACGCTGCGCATGTATTCGATAATGTATGAGAGAGACTGCTCAAGACCGGCGAAAGGCTGGTCGTTGAAGTTGAACCATCCGTGGAGCTCGTCGGTATCGGCAGATACACTCTCGTGGCCAGGAATGTCGGAAGGAAGGAGAAGATGAGGGGCATCGGGGTAGAGAAATTCAACGCCTTGAGTGTACTGGAGAGCAAGCTCGTTCTTGAGGCCAGCAATAATTCCCTCACGGAGTTTGCGAGTCTTGGAGTTGAAGAACTCGCCAGATTGTGTGTAACCGTGAAGCATGAGAATTCTGATAGGTCCTTGTGGCTCAATTGGTGAGGCAGGCTCGGAGTCTGAGAAACATTCGATCTCTGTGACAATGGGGTAAAGCTTCTTGGCTTGTGTGATTTGTTGAGCTGCGCGGCGGAGAATAGTGTCGACATCTTCTTTTGGGTCTCTAAGGAGCGCGTCGGAGAAGTCAATATCGAAAGGCTTGATGCCAACAACGTCGACCTCCTCGATGAAAACAGGGTTGCAGAGCATTTTGAAAAAAGGTTGGTTTGTGTAAAGATAGTAGAGAGTGAGTCTTGGTGTTAAGTTTGATGGTTGAAAGAGCAAAGTCTTGCAACTAAAGAAAGTGTGATAGTGATGTTGGACCAGGAAAGAATGACTGGTACGCTGATGTTGTTAGATCGAGGGATGAATATGTAGATTCGTCCGAACAGGCTTCCTCTTATATAGAATGCACTCATACAGCGTCCTGCATCATGCAGTGGACGACTTTACCTTCCAGACTCTGACGAAAATGTATGATGCCCCTAACGGGATCAATGTTTCAAAGCCCTTGAAGCATGTGAAAGCGTGCCTGGTGCGGGTCTGCAGGGCTCGATCCCTAGAATGAACATGCAGATACGACTTACAACATTCCAGCGCCACAATCACGTTCCCGAACTGGAGCTTGGCGTACGTTCTGGGTGAGACAAGTTCTGGTCTCGACCGACCCCGTATTGTCGTTATCGACGGATAAGCTTGGTAGGGACTTGGACACTGGCCAAATGGAGATATCGGTTAGAGCCATGTGCCGGGTCAATGCAACCATGCATTCCACGCGCGAGCGCAACAGGAAACAATTGTCAGATGTCGAAGGACGTGAAAAGAACACCATACGGGCTGCTCGCCTGAGTTCGGCAGAGCTACTAGTACTTTGATAATTGTTATCATCGATTGCATCGGAGGCTACTGTACGAAGGATAAAATGATCGAAACAAGAATTTGACAGCGTAGAGATGGAACCAATCCGTCTTTGGTATGGGGAACAGTTCTTGGAAAATAGGAGGGCCCGGAAACGATATTTTGGGCCGTGTGTTGAATCGGCAGTTTTCTGCTCAATCGTTAATAGAGTTACTCAGTATATACACATTCAACGGCTGGACAACAGAGGAAATGGAGAGGCTGGCGGACTAAATAAGCTGTTGTTGGTCAATCTTCTGACCACCCTGATGGTGAATCATGCAATTGGTTTTGTGTCTACTGTCTAGAGTATTCGGCGTAGAGCGTAAAAAGCTACGAGTGATGTAATGCTCGAGTTTTCTGTCTGTTGCTTTGGGTGTGATGTTGAAAAAAGAACTCAAAAGGTCTCGGCGATCTGATTGACGCCGCGGAAGGAAGCCGTTGACCCGAGCGTCACCTTCCCTCCCCACACTTCAGCGATGACCCTTCCACCTTCTCAAACCACCATCAATCGTTTCCGGAGCATCATCCTGTTCTCCAATATGAAGCTCATTGTTCATGTGGTAGCCTACCTCGTAAGCGTGGGCTCGTGTCCATGAGACAAAAAGTGTGTACCAAGAAAGCTCCCAGCTTTGACAAGAACTTTCCTCTGTGCTTAACGTTTTCTTATCGCCATCAACATGCCATCGTTCGTTGAAACGCTCAATAGTCTTCCACCGTACTGCCAATTAACTTTCTCTATATGGCAACAAGCAACCAACGATTGCTCGACGTTGACGAGACGGGCAATAAATCAAAGACTAGAAGGTCATGTCGTTCTAGGCCACTTCCCACAGTGTGCCAGACAGCATCACAGCTCTATCATCAGTATAGTACTTAGTGGACCAACACCGTCACACATCTGGGGTTTGTCTCACATCTTTCTCCTCTCTTCTGCTTCTCTGTGTGTTGATTTCAATTTCTCTGTCGATTTGACAAACACCCTTTCATCTATTAATTATTATCAATTTATCATCCCAACATGAGTGTTGCACAAGCACGAGCTGCTGAGCTCATCGAGCCTCCACCTGTAGGCATACCATACAGTGTAGCTCTCGAGGGCTCGAAGAAGACGGGAAGGAGCAATGTCTACCGTAATTGGAACCATACGGATAGCCTTCTTACATCCCTCGATCCGGAGGTGTGTTGCCTTGTCGGAATTTAATTGCCTTGTCTAACACTATGATAAGGTCACCACCGTACATGAAATGTTTGAGCAAAGTGGTATGGATCAGAATCAGCTATCGAAATTACGAGTCCTGTGTACTGACACTCACTAGCCAACGAGGTACCCGACTTCAACTGCCTGGGACATAGACCACAGGATCCTTTGACGAGGACTTGGGGACCCTACGAGTGGAAATCATACTCAGAGGTACAACAAAGACGCAAAAACTTTGGTGCTGGACTTGCATATCTTCACGAAGAGCTTGGCATCAACAACAAGCAGGAAGGTGTCGGTCTCTGGTGTCAGAATCGTCCCGAGTGGCAGATTGTTGGTACGTATTCAGCTAATCTCCGGCGCTCCCATAGCTAATATTCCTAGACCTCGGATGCATGTCACAATCGTTCTACACAGTCTCGCTATATGACACACTCGGTCCTGAAGCTACCGAGTACATAGTCAACCATGCCTCGCTCAGTGTCATTTGTGCCTCACAAGAGCATGTCTCGAAGCTACAGGACCTCAGTTCAAAGTGCCCAACGTTGAAGATGGTCGTTGCCGTGGACTCACCGAAGAACACAATGCAAAGTAGGAGAGACTCCATTGTCATGCTTAACCCATTGAAAGAGGCTGGTCTCAGGGTCGTTACTATGGCCGAGGTGGAAGCGCTCGGTAGGGCCAGACCACGCCCATACCACGCACCCAAGCCTGACGACATTGTCACTGTCAACTACACTTCCGGCACCACTGGCTTCCCCAAGGGTGTCGTCCTGACACATGCAATGGCGGTGGCTGCTGCATCTTGCGCAATGGTCATTGTCCAGTTGAAGCGGGGAGATGTCATCTGCTCGTATCTTCCCCTGGCACACATTTTCGAACGTGTGGCTGAGGCTGCAGCAATGTGGGCTGGAGCCGGTATTGGATACTTCCACGGTAACATGTTTGAAATTGTCGAAGATTTCAAAGAACTACAACCTACAAACATGGTTAACGTGCCACGACTATACAGCCGCTTCGGCGCCGCCATCAAGGCTGCGACATCTGACGCTCCAGGTTTGAAAGGACTCATCTCTCGCTACATCACCTCGACAAAGCTAGGATACCTTACAAACTCGGAGAACCCCACAAACAAGCACATGCTCTACGATTACATCTGGGGAAGCAAAGTGAAAGCCGCACTTGGTCTGGACAGATGCCGCGTTATGATTTCCGGTTCCGCGCCCATCGATCCCACTCTCCAGCAATATCTCCGGGCATGCTTCGGCAACACGTTAGTCCAAGGCTATGGACTGACGGAAACGTACTCGATTGCGCTCGGCCAGGTCGAAGGCGATCTCTCCTCCGGAAACTGCGGCGCTTGTGTCCCAGCCGCCGAGCTCTGCCTTGAAGATTGCCCCGATCTCGACTACTACTCGAGCGACGTTCCATTCCCCCGCGGTGAATTGTTGATTCGCTCAACGACCACGTTCAAACAATACTTCAACAATCCCGAGGAGACGAAGAAGGCATTCACCGAAGACGGCTGGTTCCGTACCGGTGACATTTGCGAGGTGGATGATCTTGGGCGCTTCAAGATCATCGACCGCAAGAAGAACATTCTGAAACTCGCACAGGGCGAATACGTTTCCCCTGAGCGCCTGGAGAATGTTTACCTCAACAACGTGAAGTGGGCGTCTATGGCCTGCGTCCACGGTGATTCGGACAAGGCTTCTCTCGTCGCCATATTTGGTATTGAACCCAGCAGATTCGCGGCGTTTGCATCGGAAAAGACGGGAAAGCAGATCGAGGCTACAGACATGGAAGCCATCAAGGGCGCGCTGAAAGATCCGGCCGTGGTCGAGGCAGCGCTGGTCGAGTTGGAGATTGTGGGACGAGCAAATGGATTCAATGGATTTGAAAGAGTGAAGAGTTTGCGGTTGATGATTGAGCCATTCACAGTCGCCAATGAGCTTCTCACCCCTACGTAAGTCATGAATGTTCGAGGCCGGATTTTCAGCGATGCTAACGATGAATTGCAGATTGAAGCTCAAGAGACAACATGTCGCCAGGCAATACCGGAATCTGCTGGATCAGATGTATGCTGAGCAGAGTGAGAAATCGACCAAAGCACGCTAAGCAGAGCGAGAAAACTGCGGATAGCATAAGATCAACATCTAGCTGGACAGGTGGATCTCTTCACGCTTTGGACTTTGAATCCTCGACATATTTCTTTTGTTTTTGGTATTGGGGGAATTGGAGCATTGGAGAAACTTCATGGGAACAAGGTAGTCCGGTTAGGTAGCTTAGCCTAGTAAATGTAATCATAGTCAAACGAAGTATATCGTCTCTGAAGCACGGGATAGCGGTTGTTGGGTAGAGCAGAAGTGCAAAGTGTTCCATTGTATTTGAAGTTGGTATGTGGCAAAAGGTCTTGGCGTTGAACGGTGGGATGTGTTTGCACTGTTTGTTCATGGATGCTCTCAAGAGATTAATAACCTCGATATCGTGCTGAAACTTTATCAAGTCACCAAACACGTCAATCTTATTGAAGAAGCTGTGTTTGGCGAGTAGCTTCATGGTCCACTCAAACATTCACGACGGTGCCAGAACTTTTGATGCTTCAAAAACCACGTTGACAGCATCAACCTTACCAATCCATCTAACCATAACCATCCACAACTCTTCCATCCGAACAACAATACGCCCCCCATAACAGACCAAAGCCCTTCTCGCCCGTCATGCAGGGCTTCAACATGGGCCGCTACGTGCCGCCCGACCTCGAAGGCACAGTCTCCGGCAACCAGCTCTCAGGAAAACACGCCCTCGGCGCGCGCGCCCGCAAACTGAAAACCGAAGGCGTCCTGATCGTGCGCTTCGAAATGCCATACGCCGTCTGGTGCAACCACTGCCCGAAGGCGACCATCATCGGCCAGGGCGTGCGCTTCAACGCCGAGAAGAAGAAGATTGGAAACTACTACAGCACGCCCGTGTACTCGTTTCGCATGAAGCACGCGGCGTGCGGGGGCGCCATCGAGATCCATACTGATCCGAAGAATACGGCCTATGTGGTGGTTGAGGGCGGCAAGGCGAGGGATACGGGCGAGGATAGGGTGAGGGAGGGGGAAGAGGGTATGGAGATTTTGACGCAGGAGGAGAGGGAGAAGAGGAGGGAGGATGCTTTTGCTGCGTTGGAGGGGAAGAAGGAGGATAAGGCGCAAGAGAAGGAACAGGGGAAGAGGATTGTCGAGTTGTACGAAGCGAGAGAAAGAGATTGGGATGACCCGTACGAGGCTAGCAGGAAGCTGAGGAAAGGCTTCCGGGTTGAGAGAAAGGTCAGGGAGAAAGAGGCAGACAATGACGAGAAGCTGAAGATCAAGATGGGCTTGGATGTCGAACTGCTTCCTGCGCACGAGGATGATACGAAGAGGGCTGGTTTGATCGAATTCGGTCCGCTAGAGGGCGTGGACGATGGCGCCAGGAAGGCCGCTTCAAGGCCGCTATTTCTACTCACAGACCAACAACCTTCCAAAACAGAAATACTGTCGAGAGACGTCAAATCGAAAAGCACGGCGCTGACCAAGAAAGAGCGGGACGCCCAGCGCAGAAGGACCGCTCTTGAGCAGGAAATCAGAGACAACTCTCGTGCTGCAAAGGATCCTTTTCTCTCTTTCGGCACTCCCGCGACCACTACCAAATCTATCTTCCAGTCAATTTCTGGCATCAAACGGAAGCGTCCATCTGCGGATTCTGAATCACCGTCTCTGGCTTCCTCGCCCCAACGGCCCTCGAATCACGAAATGAAACCTACTCAACAACCCGCGCTGGTCGCGTACGACTCGGATGACTCGGATTGAATCCATGAATTATGAAGTAATTACACCGCATGAAGGACTTTCACTTTGGTTGGTTTGTTCTTAATTGGCTTTTGCGGCGTTTTATACCCCCCCCC
>Ga0115851_101760_pt1 | contig 11528 bp, 10 predicted proteins | sample InSIn2gowninarea_FD_83865 | JGI IMG/M metagenome (GOLD analysis project Ga0115851, IMG submission 83865)
ATGCAATCATAAATCTCAAGCTATAACTTTTAAAGGAAATAATACATCTAAGCTTCAAGATTCAATCCTCTACTGAAATTGTAATCAATACTCATATGACCAAGCAAAGACATCGTGATATTCTTTGAAAAGTTTAGTGTAAACCTTGATCTCATCAGGAGAACAAAAAACCCAAATGTGAATGTTCTCAAAAATTCTCAGTTTAATGGAAATGTCGATTGGCATGGTTGCAGTAATATTTCCCATATTACCTTCGGGTAAAAATTCATGCAAAAAAACAAGTGTTTGAAGTGGATGCATTGGTTTATGAGAAACAAAAGCTTTGAGGCATGAAGGAATCTCACTTAGACTTGCAAAAACTGAGGAACAATGATGGGCATCATTCCAAGGAGTTTCATTAAGAGACATAATGTCAACAATACTCTCATTGATAGGGAATATCTCATTCAAGGGATCCAAGGAATCCCAAGAACAAAGCTAAGGATATCGTGAATAGGTGTCCATGTGCATACTGAGAAAAACATGACTTTATGAAGCGGCCGCCGAAGTTGACACAACTTCATGATACGCTTGTTCTAAGGGACTTAGTGGCATAGCATCACCAAATGAGTCAACCTAATCCAAGGAAGGAATGATCCATGGTTCAATGGAGATAGAGATTATGTTAACCGAGGGAACATGCGGAGGCAGGAGAGAAAAAGTTCCCATTAAGGATGAATCTTTGAGAACACCTGCCCCTACACTCTCATATGGAATATTGGTATTTCCCACATATGGTACATTTCCATGTGAAGCACCGGAAGAGAAAAATGACAATTGATCGATGGTGACATTTTTTCCTTCATGAGGAAAATAGAGCACCTAGAACAAAGAGGAAACCACACAAAATATGACACAGGTCCAACTTCGCACAAGTAGAAGGTTGTAATTCAAATTCACATCTACAACTTCTACTTCTAACTCGATAGTCTTCCCTTCAAAAGTGATGGGAAAACTTGTCAAAATACCATAAGGATGGGAGCCTCTGCCATCAAAGGCCTCTAAGGTGTTCGGGGACTGGTTGAGAGATGGAGAGCCAATAGATTTCCAACACTAAACAGACATAATGCAGGTGGAAGCACCTTCATTAATGACAGTCTCATGGTTTGTCTTTCTTTTTATAATGACTTGAATCAAAAAAAGAAAATTGATGAGGAAGACAGGGAACATGGTTTTCAATATTGAAAGTTATTATGTTCGACTCAGCAGGATTGATGCCTCCTATAGCGAACAATAATGATTTATGTTGCGTTGGATAGTTTGGAGAAATTCCAAATCAAACATTGTTGAAGGTGCTTGAGCTAAATGTTTGACAATATTGTAATGTTGAGCAGATCTAGCGTTGAGATTATAGGATGAATTCCAAAGCACACCTTTGGGAGGCGGTTGGATGACAGATTCATTATTAGGTCACTTGATATGGAGAGGACTAGAACTAGATGGATCAAAAGTAGATGGTATATTATTGGCTTCCTTTTCCACTATCTCTTTTTGGGGGGTTTGATAATATTTTGATCGAGTTGCTATAGATATAGGTAATGAACCCATCATCATGTAAACCTGAGAACCAGATGAGGTAGAGGATTATTCTTGATCTACCAATGAAGTCTATGTTGGGCCGCTAGTTTGTCATTATTATTATCACTCTTTAACACCTATTTCATCCATTTCTACTCTTCTTTATTACGTCATTTATCATGATTTATCATATAGTTCCATTTTATAATTATTTATGCTCTTATGGATAAATATTATTTCTTCTCCTTTATTTTTAATAAATTGATGATTATTATGTATGATTTTACCAATGGCAATTTATTAATAAATTTGTTGTAATATCACTCATGATTTTAGCCTCCAAGATATTTTCCATATTACAGATTTGATCTCCAACTCATCATTAAATGTGCCAACTTAGAAATTCACTGGAATAAAAAGTGAAAATTTTGCATTAGTTGTTTCAGGAAAATGGAGAAGAATCTGGAAAATCTGAAACATGGGTTTTGTTTAGAACGGAACAAGTTAGTTTTGTGATAACTAGTTTTCCCAAATTCAGTCCATATTAAGAGAAATAGATGGTTATCTGAAGAAATTTTTCTTAGGTTCGCTGTTGCACCCAATTTCCAAATTCTCTCAATTGCAATACTAAATTCGACCTGTTCCTGCTGAATGCTGATGGAAAGATATTTCAGATATGATCTTGCTGATCTATTTGTTGTCAACAATCCAATTTTGTTATGGGAATCATTTTGTAATCATATCTATTGTAGCTTCTCTCTACTCTCTTTCTATTTAAATGAGAACAAAGATCAAAGAGGGAGATAGATTATTAGAGATAGAAGGATAGGATAGGATAGGAGGAGAGGGCTAATGGAGAGATTTAGATTTTTGCTTGGGACCTCAATTGTAATTTCAATATACAGAATGTGATTCTGAAGGAGACTGTATTTTAATGAGGATTGAATTCAATGGTTAATACATAATTTATGTTGCAGTTCATTCGTATTCTCTGAAGTAGCTTAGCAGTGTTCGTTGCTGGCTAAGGGCCCGGCCTCTGGTGGATTTAACTGCTTAATTGTGTTATATATTTTTTATTCTTGCAAGTTTGATTGGTTTGATAATTTTCCTATTTCTTGTGAGTTTATCTTGTTCGCTATTTACCGCTTTCCTGTATTGAAGTAGTACATTTTCTTTACATGTTTTACAACACTATCATTTGATTCGATTTATGCTTATTCTAGATTAAATTATTTAGACAGTGATTCATATTGATTTAGTCAGCTATAAGAGTTTGGTTATCGCTATGGAACTTTGAGATTGATATCGTTTCCATTTGGATTTCTTCGTATAGATTGAGTATGATTTAGATTGAATCAGCTAAAAAGAGATGAGTTATTGCTACTGTACTCTCGGCTGATGCTATTGTTAATTGAATTTCATGTGTGAGTATTGATTACAATTTCAGTAGAGGATTGAATCTTGAAGCTTAGATGTATTATTTCCTTTAAAAGTTATAGCTTGAGATTTATGATTGCATCTGGTTACTCTCGTATCAAGTTTTATAGTTCAATTTAAAAAGCATTACTCTCTGGATTTATAGCTTGCACATATTGTGTACACTCTTGGAATAAAAGGACTTTCCCGGATTGATGATTAATGTGGGGTAATTAGGAGTTTTAAAAAAAACCTATTAGCACCCAAAAATTTTGGCGCCGTTGCTAGGGAGAGTGTTTCCATTTCACAAAGTAATGTATGTTTGAAATGTGTTTCTAGGAAAGAATTGGGTATTAAAACAGAAGGTAAGAACCTACGTAACGAGCAAGTAAAGTGCTTGCTCCTCCGCTTGCTTTTCAACATAATTGCATAGAAGTTGAAGTAGGTGTTTGATGTTTGTCTACTATGAAAGAATTGGGTATTAAAAATGGAATGTAAGACCCTACATAATGAGAAAGTAAAGTGCTTGCCCCTCCACCCGCTTTTCAGCAGAATTGCATAGGAATTGAAGTAGGAAATTTAAAAGTAGAATTTTTGAAGAAAATATCATAATTCCACTCAAGTGGTGATGTAAGCACTACCCATTTCACTAACCAATTGGCAGGAACATTTGAAGGAGGAGCCTCAAATAAACACATGACAAATATCTTCTATTATGGTAAGAAATGTCTCACATTGCAACTTTTGAATTCCCTATCAAAGATCTAGGAGTGACACAAATGCACATAATTTCCCCACCTTCTCTACCAAATTTTCATGGTTTGATAGATGAAGATCTAGATACATTCTTATTTGAGTTTGAAATACTTTGTAGAGGATAAGATTATTATACTAATGATCAAAGGTTGAAAGTGTTTCCTCTTAATCTAAAAGGAGAAGCTCTCCAATGGTTCACGAGCTTAGGACGAAACTACATCCAAACATGGGAGGACATGAATAACATATTATTGAAGAAGTACCAAGACTACTGCAAATCCAATGAAGATATTTTTGGTATGATACAAGGGGAAGATGAAATCTTGGAGGACTATGTGGAGCGATTTCGATACAACCTTCAAAAATCAAAGCATAAGTATTTGGAAAAAGATATCTTAAAAACACTCCTACTCAAAGGAATCAAAGATGAATTTTTAGAACTCTTAAATCTGATAGGAAAAGGTGAAGTTTTTCAGTTGTCATATGATGATGTTTGTGAATTGTGCATAAGGTATTCAAGAGGAATCTCCAAGGCTGGTAAGAATTCCAGAGAATTTTCTTCTTTCTTTTCCAAATCTGCTACAAGAACAGGAGACATAAGAGTTGAAATCAATGTTTTATTTGAAAATTTTAAAGTTGATTTTATTAGCTCTCTAAATTCAAAATTGGATTTTTTGCAGGTTCAGAAAAATCAAGAAATTGAAGAAGTTTTTTTCCCTCATTACCGGAAGGAGCATCCCATAGATAGTTGTTTTTCCTTATCTAGGATGGAAGTAGCATATCAAAGAGATGAGGCAGTTGCAACAAGGTCAAAACCATGGAAATCATTGCCTATAGGTATGGTTCGAAACAATTCCTCTCCATTTTCTTACTTGCATAATCCATTATGGAATACTCATGTGCTAGGGCAGTCATGTCCATCTCAATATAACCCTTACAAATCTTACCTATAAGTTTGGCATGGTTCATCTTATGATTGCATGACTACTCTCCCTCATCTTATAGCACAAACACATCCTCCATATTCTTCACCAGCTCTTCCACAACATCTTTCTTGCCTATCAAAATCATCCACTCAACCCAATCAACTACATCATCAAAATTATCCATTCCCTACACAATTTCCTGCTCAACTCATTCCACACCTTCACCACAATAAACCAGTACAACATGCTTACAGTGTTGAACTGCAAAATTTACCCACCCTTCCCACCCATTCTATCTCACGTGCACCATTGGAGAAAACTTATACTGAGATTCAAAATGTTTCAAATCCAAAAATTGTAGACGTTATGGAAAAAAATGAGGTTTCTTCTAGTTTGCATCAACAATACATTTTAAAAGTTCAATAACTTCATGATATGATGGCTATGGAAAGTCAAGAAATTAAAGGATATATTGAATATTTGTTTCACTCTATCATTTGTTTGCAACACCACTCCATACTTCAACAGTTTTTGATGCCATCATTTCAAGAGAAGTTGGCTTCTCATACCCTAATATTCATTAACATGCATTTTTCAAATTTGGGTATGTACATACTTGAAGCCTTATTTCGAAGATGGTTCCACTGGAAGTACTCTTATACATAATCATATTCATTTTTCAAATCAGAGTAGGTTAGTGTAGAAAATAAATAAATAAGGACATAAATAAATACATTTTGTTTTTATGTAAAAATAATTGTTCTTGTTGCAACACATTGTGGAAATAAACATCAGTGATAAATGTTTTAATTCATTTGTGTATGTAGATGAATTATAATGGAAATAATAGTTCTACAAACACTCATGTTCATTTTTATCACCAATTTGGAAAAAAAATCTTGAATATCATATTTTTTTTGGCTTGTGGGCTTGATGCAATTTCTGAAAACACAGTCGGTACAGTTACGTTTTGAAGGAACAAAAGGGAATATTTTTAAAACATGTTTCTTTCCTAAGTATCACTTGATTTCTTCTTTCCAACCCAATTTTAATCACTCAATTTGGATTTGAAACGAAAACATTATAACCAAAACATTAACAAGGTGTCTAGTAGGCAGCTTAGGAATAGAGTTGGGACAATCAGTTTTTCGAGGCCTAAATGGCTGCATTTTAAAAACATATTTCTATCATAAGTAGCCCTTGATTTCTATTTTCCAACCCAATTTTAATAATTCAATTTGGATTTGAAACAAAAACATTATAACAAAAACATTGACAGGGTGTCTAGTAGGCAGCTTAGGAACAGAGTTGGGACAATCAGTTTTTGGAAGCCTAAATGACTATATTTTGAAAACATGTTTCTACACTATATTCCCCTATGAATTTGGTTTACAATTCAATTTTAATCACTCATTTTAGATATAGTATGAGAAAGTTATGACCAAAATACTGACTGTCTAATGTAAATCAACACTCTTAAAACTCTGTTTTTTCCAGCTGTTCATTAGAGTATTTGACCCATCAATTCTTCTTGTTTTCAAAACATGTTTCTATTTGAGATAAATAAATGAATGTACTTTCATTTCAAATTTTAATCATTCAAATCCCTCATCAAATGAAAAATATATGCTTAAAATATCCACTGTTGTTCTATATGGTGAAATCGAAAATGACTCTATTATGCAGGTTGTTCTAAGTAAAATTGACATATAATATCATAGATTTTTCAAAACCTATTTCTACTGGTGATATAACCTTTAATTAGCTCTCATTTTGCTTTTGAATCACTTGAATCAGACAAAAAACAAAGGAGTTGTGATTAAAACACTGCTGGTTAGTATGGTCAACCACTACTCTCCCGCAGGTGACAAATAAATCTTACTTTGTTATTTTTTCCATGGATTTGTTTTATAGAGTAGCTAATTTTTAGTTTTTTCCACAATTCTTGGATTAGGAGAGCCCAATCACCTCTCTTTCTCCATTATTTAATGTTTTATTTCAGGTAGACACTTGGTTTTTGCAGGTCTTAGGAGAATAAAGAGGGTCAATTTATGGACGAGCGATTCTTGAAAGAAATTTTAATGAAACAAGGGAATTTCATCCAATTCATTTCCTAACAGATTCATACAAAAGAAATGAAGAATTGATTTCCATTCGAAGATTCATGTCACTACTACCAAAACATTTTTCCAAGAGATCATTTTTTTTCCATTGACAGATTGATATTCCCTTAGGAAATTAAACATCATAGTTGTTGTAGCTTAATTTATTTATTTATATATTGTTCTTAAATAAAGTCTTGTTTCTTTTCTAATTTCTCTTATGTTTTTGTGTCTCAGGTGTTGCTTCCTTCAAATTGTAGTTTCCGCTCCATTGGAGATTGAACAATGAGGACCCCACCATGAAAGTTTCAGTTGTAGAAGGCAACTCTTTGGTAGCCCCAATTCTGTAAAAAGTTATTTTTGAGACCTGTACATACAATTGTTTTTTCATTTTCTTTCTATTTGATTGTATTTGCTTAGAATAGTAGAGATAATTGTTTGTCTTTTTTCCCTGTTTTCCTTTGTTGTTCCCTATAGGGAACAACACCTTTTCGTGTGCATTTTTGTTGTTGTTCCCTATAGGGAACAACACTTTTTCATGTGCATTTTTTGTTGTTCCCTCCACGGAACTATTGTTATTCCCTATAGGCAATGACACTTTTTCGTGTGCATTTTTTTGTTGTTCCCTACATGGAATAGTTGTTGTTCCCTATAGGGAGCATCACTTTTTCATGTGCATTTTTTTGTTGTTCCCTATAGGGAACAACACTTTTTTGTGTGCATTTTTTGTTGTTGTTCCCCACAGGGAACAATTGTTGTTCCCTATAGGGAAAAACACTTTTTCATGTGCATTTTTTACTATTCCCTATAGGGAATAGCTATTGTTCCCTATAGATAACAACACTTTTTCGTGTGCGTTTTTTGTTGTTGTTCCCTACAGGGAACAACTAGGGAACAACACTTTTTCGTGTGCATTTTTTTGTTGTTCCCTATAGGGAGCAACAATTTTTCATATGCATTTTTTATTGTTCCCTACAGGGAACAACACTTTTCGTGTGCATTCTTTTTGTTGTTCCCTACAATGAAGAGTTGCTATTCCCTATAGAGAACAACACTTTTTCGTGTGCATTTTTTTGTTGTTCCGTATAGGGAACAACATTTTTTCGTATGCATTTTTTTTGTTGTTCCCTACAGGGAACAACTATTGTTCCCTATAGAGAACAACACTTTTTTGTGTGCATTTTTTGTTGTTCCCTATACGGAACAAAACGTTTTCGTCTCCATTCTTTTTTTCTTTTCCCTATAGGGAACAACACTTTTTCGTGTGCATTTTTTTGCTATTCCCTATAGGAAACAACACTTTTTCGTGTACATTTTTCGTTGTTCCCTATAGGGAACAACACTTTTTCGTGTGCATTTTTTTGTTGCTACTTATAGGGAACAACACTTTCCGTGTGCATTTTTTTGCTATTCCCTATAGGGAATAACAATTTTTTGTGTGCATTTTTAGTTGTTCCTTACAAGGAATAGTTGTTATTCCCTATAGGGAACAACACTTTTTCATGTGCATTTTTTGCTATTCCCTACAGGGAACAACACTTTTCGTGTGTATTTTTCTTTATTGTTCCCTATAGGGAATAACACCTTTTATGAGTATTTTTTTTGTTGTTCCCTACAGGGAACAACACTTTTTCGAGTGTTTTTTTGCTGTTCCCTCAAGGGAATAGCACTTTGGGAGTATTTTTTAGAACAACCCTTCCTTCCTCTTGTGGGATTATTCCTAGGTCATATCAACCACATTTTACTAATTGCCTTTCATGGCATGAAGTACGCTACTTTTATGAAGACATGAATTATGGATTCTATTGAAGCAAGTTAATATCATTCACATTATGATATTTAATAGGACAAATCCTTGATGATAGATTTTTTTTTAGAGGGACACAATTATTTATATACTACTTTACTGCATTGTTTTCTATTGTATATGATACTGAGTGATCATCTTAATAGCATGCTGATTCCACCCTTCATGGTTATAATATTCTCTGTTTGTAATAAATGGGATTATGGGTATATTTTTTTTTTCTATTGACATCTTCAACCTCTTCCACCATCCCTACTCTTAAGGAGTATGAAGCCTCCCTTTATTTATCATAAAAATGTGTAATAACAGCAATTTTTTTTTGCAGATGGAGTATAGGGGGTCCCATTAAGAGCTAGCCTACCATGTTCATAAGGCTGTAACAAAGTGAAATTCCTATTATGGCCACCACACCAGGGCTATGATCCATTGGATAGCCAAAATATCCTTGGAATATGAGGTCTCATCACAAGCCGAGCTGATCACTTTTGCTACATCTCAGTGAATGCCAGTGTGGTTATCTAGTTACCACACCAGCACACTGATCTCTTTTGTAGAAAAACTATGGAACTCTCCATTTATAAATTGAGGATCCTGGCTCATATGGGTTAAAAAGAAACCCTATCGAGGCTATGGATGCCTACTGGTAGCAGAGGCTTTGCTTATAGTAATGAAGTTATATCTTATCGTCAATTATTACTATAATACCCTTCTCTTATTCTCTCTTTTTATCAGAGAAGTTATTCCCTTCATGTTTCCCTATTTTGAACCTCTACGCATGAGAAATTGTTTTCCGACCAATCACATCATTTTTAGCTAGAATATCGTTAGCGAAGCATCTTTTTGGCATATTGTTGTCATTTTATTTTTCGCATAACTTATCATCAATCCAAAGCACCTTATCTCTTATTCATAACTATCTTTACACACTCCGCTCTCATTATAACCATACCTCTTGCTGTCTTATCATTGATATGTGTACTCTGCTTGATTTACTATCGTACTATTCATTCCCTTGCCTTGCCATCAGAACAAAACTTTTCCTATGCTTTATGGTCATGAACACCCTTTTCCAATTGTAAGGGGAAGGTTATTCAAAAGTTTTTTTTGATTGAACATTTTGCATGTAGCTTATCTATTACTATTCAAAACTAAAACTGTGGATTCAAGAAATTTGCATGCAGCGTAGTGATTTGTTTACAGGAGAACAACAAGTATGGAGGGAAACTCTATTCACAACAAGTTCACATTATTGCAACTACCAGAAGAGGCTCGAGCAACTCGCAAACAGGATGTGCTTGCGTGGATTCCACCTTTTGCATCACTTTCAGTATCAACTTAGCATACATTAGCTTCAACAAATGCTAGTTCATACATGTCATTCCACATTTTTTCAGAGGTAAAACTTGAGGTAAAATAGCATAAGTTTATGATTTATTAAACATTTAGGAGAATTTCATGAAAATCCATTGAGTATTATTTATCATCATTCATTCCACATCTTTACCACTTCTTATATTTTCAGAGACATATAATCTTTCAGTTTGTGGGAGTGTTCATTTGCTCTATTTCTTTATTCTGACCATACCATTAATATTCTTTATCATTCATTGATCTTCCTATTCATTCTCAATACCTCCCTTATTCCATGTTGTTTTACACCAAGCATAGATTTCAACAGATGGTAGAAACGACCTCAATTTGTTTTCTAGCATTGCATGAGAGCATGCTAATTCTCCAGTTTGAGGAGGAATTGCTACAAATGATGGATGTTTTCTACTTATTTCTCATTTAAGGCATACAATTTCATTTTTATACAGTGCCGACATTGACTTGCATATCTCTTTAAAACTATGAACTGAATTCTTATGATTTTTGGAAAACAAAGAGGTATCATTAAAATACACAAACCCAGATAATTTTAAGTTAAATTAGTTCATAAAATTTTGGAAATCATGCACTCTCACCTACATCCATTTTGTTTATATCTCATGATCCGTGCATCAAAATGATATGATTTTTGGATCATAGAAGCATTAATATAGTACAAATCTACTTGCAAAATTTCAGCAAAATCTGGTTTGGTTTGTAATTTTTTGAGAAAATAGTTAATGAAGTTTGTTGTTATTTATATCATATTTTTCTCCCACTTCATATACATATAGTTGAACATCAATGTAAAAATTGTTATGCCTTCATCAATATTTCTAAAATTGAATATTCATTATTTGAGAAAGAATTCATTTGTTCCACCAACGAACACTGCTGAGCTACTTTAGAGAATACGAATGAACCATAACATATATTATGTATTAACAATTGAATTCAATCCTCATTACAATATAGTCTCCTTCGGAATCACATTCTATATATTGAAATTACAATTGAGGTCCCAACCAAAAAGCTAAATCTCTTTATTAGCCCCTCTCCTCCCATCCTATCCTATCCTATCTATCTCTAATAATCTATTTCCATCTTTGATCTTTGTTGTCATTTAAACACACAGAGAGCAGTGAGAAGTTACAACAGATATGATTACAAAATGATTCCCATAACAACATTGGACTGTTCACAAAAAACTGATCAGCAAGATCATATCTGAAATATCTTTCCATCAGCATTCAACTGGAACATGTCGAATTTGGTATTGCAACTGAGATACTTTGGAAACCAGCCACAACAACGAATATGAGAAAAAACATCTTCAGAGAACCTTCTGTTTCTCTTAATACATACCGAATTTGAGAAAGCTGCCCATTCCAAAACTAATTTGGTCGGTTCTGAACAAAACCCATGTTTCGAATTTTCCATATTCTTCTCCATGTTTCTCAAACATCCAATGAAAAATTGTCGCTTCTTATTCCAACGAATTTCTGAGTTGGCACATTTAATGATGAGTTGGAGATCAAATCTGCAATATGGAAAATATCTTGGAGGCTAAAATGGAGAATGATGTTACAAAAAGCA
>Ga0115851_101761_pt1 | contig 11524 bp, 7 predicted proteins | sample InSIn2gowninarea_FD_83865 | JGI IMG/M metagenome (GOLD analysis project Ga0115851, IMG submission 83865)
ATATTTGACTTTGGTTTATATATATATATATATATATTCTTGTTATTCCTGTGTAACTCTAGAAGAAATTAGTTTTAAATAATTCTAAAAGTTCATGATCTATTGTAAAGTTTATTTAATGATGAGGACATGTAGTGCCCCATAATTTTCTAAATGATTTCATTTTTGTCTTTACTGGTATATTTATAAAACTATCCACCAATTAGTTACTAATCAAAAGAATAATTAATCTATAACTGTTATTCTAACATAAGGAATTCCTATCGGTGGTGTAATTAATCAAAGCTAGTTGTATCTATATCATGTATAATTTTGAGACTGCAAGATGTTCGTAATCTAACATATATGTATATTTCACCTTAGAAGGAATTAATTATGAGGATGGGGATTGATTAATTACTTAGGAATCAATAGATTATCAATGTAACTTATTATGTTATGGATCATTATTGGATTTCGGGTGTGCTTTGGGTTGATGTAAGCACATTTGTTCATCCTTACAAATTTGTAATCTCGTAATATTAATTAATTACTTAGGAATCAGTATATTATCAATGTAGCTTATTATGTTATGCATTATTATTGGATTTTGGGTATGCTTCGGGTTGACGTAAGCACATTGGTTCATCCTTGCAAATTTGTAATCTTGTAACTTACTTTCTAGTGTAAATGATAAAAATAGTTGCAAGTATTTTAATATAGGCTCATGATAGAATCAAGACTCAATGCCACCTAAAATAAATTCAAAAGAAAGTCTACCGTGACCTCCAATATAAGTGTATAGAAGTGTAGAAAAATTCATAGAACCTATCATTCATAGACCACAAGTTAAAAAGGGCCATGAGTGTTGTCATTAATATAAAGAAATTGATGAGAATACCAAACAAATGCCAAAGAAAAATGCCTTCCCAGCCCACCAAGCTCCAAAGCGCTATGCCTAGCAAAATCTCTATGTAGTTAACGAAAGCTACAAATCACAGTGTGATGAACAAAATTCTCTAATACAATATTCATAACTGTTGGCATTATGATGCATGTGTTGTACTTGATGGCAACCCACTCATAGAAGAACATCTCACTTATATACAATCAGATGAATCTACAGAAGAGATATTAGATGTGACATAATATATGGGATGCAGAGCAGATTCATGAAGAGACAGGAGCAAGGCCATCAGGAAAGCCAAGCCATAAGCAAAGAGGAGCTACCTAAGGAGGCATATCAAAGCATATTACAAGATATCAGAGCAAGAGAGGCATTCGTATATGCAAGGACGTCTTTGAAAGACACTGCCAAGCTAGAAGAGCCACATTGGACTAAGAGGAGCATACACAGCTATCAGGAGCCTATCAGGAGTGGAAAGGCAAAGCTTATATATGTGGAAACAAAGCAAATAGAGCCATGGAGGATGTAAACAGAGCCATCGGAGTCATCGGAGAGCCATATCAGAGCAAGAGGAACGTTGCTTGTAATATATGCCAAAATAGAGCTATCGGAGCCATATTTATAGACCATACATATATGCCAAAGAAGAGGAGCAATGGAGTAGACAGAGTTATTAGGAGCCATCGGAGGAGCAATGGATGCATTTAATAGTAAACAAACATGAGCCCTCATATTTCTAGCAAACAGATCCGACAGCTACTGGGCGATAAAGATGCACAGGAGATAGTGAGTGGAGATGGCAGTAAACGGTATTGATTGCACCACCTTTGGAGGGTGCACAGTAATCATACGTGGGCGAGTGATCATAATCACCAGGCGATGTGTGGTAGATGGGATAGGGCAAAAACTGCTTTGATCACGCATTAATGCATAGGCAACTTGTGGGTGTGGGAGATGCGAATACCGTTGGATCGCTTGGTGGATGATCAGATGTCAGGGCTTAAACCGTGCAACTTCGTTCGATGTGACAGGAAAATAAACCATGGTTAATACCATATCGCATCAGCCCATCGCAATGCTACACAGAGGGTTGTCAAACTAGAAGCGCCGATAGCGATATGCATATGGACCCGACTATAATAGTGCAATATAATTTAATATGCTATCACATCCGTCACAATCGCATATGTTATGAAGCCTTGCCACACCCAAGTGCCGATTCCGATGAACGTTGTGGACCTGATGTGACATTATAACATGGTTAAATGCTACGTCGCATTTGGTTCACCGGAGTAGTGAAGGATCAGCCATCGGCCATCGACGATATCATGAGGTTGATGTATAAAGGGCCCTCATAAGCCTCATCTCTCTGATTGCAATTGCGACTGCCGATTGCGATGGAGCTATGGACCCGATATAGGAATAGAAGCATGTAAACTAAATTTGAAATTTGTCGTTAGTGTCTCTCGCTTGTTTTTCATATATTTCCCAATGTATTTGATATTTTCCGTGCGCTGGGTTCTGAGGCAAAAATACATTAAGGAACGGTTCCGATAGTTCAGGAGGTTGAACTACGTCGGTTGCAATTGCGATAAGACGTGGCATGTCCATTACACCGTAAAGCTTCATGTATGCCTGCTATCATTGTCGAAAGGATGTGGCTGTCCGTTAAATGAAGTGACCCCTATGTATGCCTATGATCATGAGAAAAACAGGAGCATTGTTACAATTGTGCGATATGTGTCCTTTGCTTATGACTCAGTTCTTGCCATTAATTCTATGTGTCCTGTGAGCATGAATAGACAGAGGAAACTGAAAGACGGGAAGCTAAAGAAGCAAGTGAGCACATAGGAAATAACAGCGAGCGTTGAGGAAGCCAAAGAGCCAGCGAGTAAGTGGAAACGAATGGACAATGGCATGAGAATGTATAAAACAGTAAAAACAGAGAACTGTTGGAGCTATTGTTGTTGCGAAAAAAAAAGAATATGAGGTAGCAAAAGCAGCAGAGGTGGTTAAGCATTGTATGAAGTCACTGGTGAACGCTGCTGTAGCTATTGAACAATGTTGAAGCAGTTGGAGAAAAAAAACAAAACAGAAAGAGGGTCCAGAATAACAGAAATAGGGCCACGGGGCTAACAGGACAGCAGACAGTCGAAGGGGAGAAGTAGTAGCAGAGAACATAAGCTTGAACAAGAAATTGTTCTTTATGTAGAGCTTAGTGCAGCTAACAGTAGACTGACTAGAGTTGTGTGAAGACATTATCAAAGAGCATGAAGGCTATTGGAGACTATGCATGGGCAGTGTGCAGAGTTGTAAAGACTCATTCATAAGAAGACATGGTTGTCATTGATACTGTAGTTTGGAGACCACAGTGAAGTTGTAAATAGACAGAACTCAGCAGAGAAGAGTTCTGAGAGCAGAATAACACTATCTAATGAATCTTTAAAAGCAAGAAGGATAGGAGTCCATGGGGCTGGTGCCTCAGAAGCAAGAAGGATTGGAGTCCTTGGGGTTGATGTCTCAGAAGCAGGAAGGATTGAAGTCCTTGGGAGTTGGTGCTCCTAAGTCCAAGATTGGTGTCTTGGAAAAATAGAGTTGGTGCTCTAGAGGTTGGAGCCTCACCAAAGTCCAAGCTGAAGCTTGGCAACTGATTGTGACCATCTATATATTGTATCTATTTTACTGCACAATTTATATTAATAAAAGTATTTATTCTTGCTGTTCATCTTGTGTTCTAAATAGATATGTTTTAAATGGTAAGACAATAGTGGGAAAAAAGAAATACTAATTCACCCCCCAGTATTTCCAACAATTGGTATCAAAGCAGGTACCTTCATTCAAAGCCTAACAGCTTGAAGGTTGAACCTTAGAACACAAATGGAGAAGTCAAGGAAGAAAGTCTCCAATCCTCCTAAGGACGTGTCTCCTTCTACTACTAAAATAGAAGACAATCAATTTGAGGAGGCTCCAAGGCTCATTGGGAACTTTAATATATGAGAAGCAAGAATGAGGAATTTCTTACAGACTCAAGGCATTGAAATATGGAAATTAGTGATTTCTGATAGCAGGATGGATGAAGAATCCAAGAAGTACAATGCAAAAGCAATGAAGGCAATCTTGAATGGGCTACCTGATTCTATAAAGAACAATCTAGGAAAATATTCATCAGCAAAGGATATATGGGACAAACTTCATGACCTTCACTCAAAAGGAGCACTGACCATGACCATTAATCAAGAAGGAGATCTTGAACCCATCATAGAAGCTAAAAATGAGAATGATGACATCAAGGTTGAAGCAGACCTAGAAGATGAAGAGAATGAAAAAGACTTTGTAGAAGAACTCCTCGCTCAACTTATGACTGCCATGGAAGAGATTAACAGTTTGAAAAAAGAAAATGAGGCACTTAAGAAGATAGCTCCAGTTGGTGACCAAGATCAAACAAGGAAGAAAGTTGATCTCATCAAGCTTCAAGTACAAGAAAGGGATGAAGAGCTTGCCAAGCTTAAGAAGGAATATCATAAAGCAAAGAAGCATGAAGATACCTTGTCAAGTCAACTTGAACAAAGGCACAAGAGTGTGAATAAACTTGAAGAAGAGATTGGTCAGTACAAAGTAGAGGTCTCCTCCCTTAAGTATCAATTACAAGAAGCCAGGAAACAGGTACAAGGAGCTGAGAAGAGAATGAAGAGCAGTCAAGCAAAGAATGAAGAAATCTTCAAAATGAAGTCAGATATCATCTCCCTTAAAATAGTAGCAGCTGAAGCTACTCGTAGCAAGGAAGAAACTGAGGAACAACTTGCAAAGAAGAATAATGAGTGTGAAAGATTGGAAGAAGAGATTGTCCTCCTCAGGAAAAAGGTTGAAGGGATGAACAAAATCATGAAGAGCTCTCAGGCCTTGGATGACATGCTTAGCTATCACAGATGTCCATCTGATAAATCAGGGCTCGGATATGTAGGTGAATCCTCAAACAAGAATGAAAATGCTTTTATTAACATAAACTGTGCAGTAAAATAGATACAATATATAGATGGTTACAATCAGTTGCCAAGCTCCAACTTGGACTTTGGTGAGGCTCCAACCTCCAGAGCACCAACTCTGTTTTGCCAAGACACCAATCTTGGACTTAGGAGCACCAACTCCCAAGAACTACAATCCTTCCTGCTTTTGAGGCACCAACCCCAAGGACTCCTCTCATTCTTGCTTCTGAGGCACCAACCCCAAGGACTCCAATCCTGCTTACTTCTGAGGCACCGGCCCCAAGGACTCCTTTCCTTCTTGTTTTTGAGACACCAGCCCCAAGGACTCCAATCCTGCTTACTTTCGAGGCACCAACCCTAAGGACTCCAATCCTTCTGCTCTCAGAACTCTTCTCTGCTGAGTTCTGTCTATTTACAGCTTCACTGTAGTCTCCAAACTACAGTATCAATGACAACCAGTTTTCTCTTGAAGTAGTCTTTACAATTCTGCATACTGCCCACATAGAGTGTCTTCACGCAACTTTAGTCAGTCTACTGTTAGCTGAACTAAGCTCTGCATAAAGAACAACTTCTTGTTCAAGCTTATAATTTCAGCTGGTTGCTTCTCCCCTTCGACTGTCTACTGTCTTGTTAACCCTGTGGCCCTCTTTCTGTTCTGCTGGATCCTCTCGCTGCCTCTGTCTCCTCCAGCTTATTTTCCAAGCGTTCAACATCCTTCAACAACCGAGTCCGTTCTTCACAAACACCAACAGCTCCAAGAGTGTTCAACAGCTGCAACAACGTTCACCAACAACTTCATACTATGCTTCACCACCTCTGCTGCTTCTGCTACCTCATATTCTGATTTGTTTGCAATAACAACAGCAACCACAGTCTTCTGTTCTTGCTGTATTTATGCATTCCTGTCTTTGTCCATTCGTTTCCTCTTTCTCGCGGGCTGTTAGGCTTCCCCAACGCTCGCTGCCATTTCCTCTTCGCTTGCTTGCTCCTCACTGTTGGCTTGATTGTCGCTGTAGCTTCCTCTGTCCATTCGTTTTCAGAGGACACGTTGAATCAATGGGCAAGCTCAACCGATCCACCGAAGAACACATCTTCCCGGTTAAAACGGTAACAGTGCTGCTATTCCAATGATTGCAGGCATACACAGAGCTTTATGGTGTAACGGACTTGCCATGTCCTATCGCAATCATAATCGCCATGATTTGGTTTCTCAGGCTATCGGGACTATTCCTCAACAGTATTTTTGCCTCCATACTTAAGAATCAGAGCCACCCTTCATATCGGCGCTTTTAATACTATCGGAAGCTTTTAATCACCCATCGGAAGCCACCACCCGAGGGTTTTAATCAACCATCGGAAGCCACCAGTTGAGCGTTTCAAACAACCATCGAAAGCCACCAGCCGAGCCTTTAATCAACCATCACGGAGCGCTTGCAATCAACCATCACCAAGCGCTCGCAATCAACCATCACCGAGCGCTTTAATATATATATACCTTAAACCCCGCGGTAATATATTTACGTTAATACACAGGAACCACTATAAAAACCCCGCTCTAATTCAAATGCACGGAATCCAAATATTATGCATCCGCCTTCATACATTTCGGCGGTTCCAGATTTCGCTATCATAGCAAGACTTGTTTAGGCCTGACCTCCGACGAGGTGCGGACCCGATCCACCTTTACGCTGCCTTCCTAACTTAATTTCGGTTCCGGGTCCATCGGCAGATTTGCAATGTAATGGGTCTGCGGACCTGACGCTCCTTTAGGCTCTGTTTTATAATATTTCGGCTCCAATTATCGGCGATGTCACATATCGCATCCCCCGATCCTTCCGACGCGATCGCTCCGATATGCCGATTGCCGATTAGATCTCCGCCGTCCATTATTCCTTCAGATCGGACGGTCAGTGCCAAATCGCATATCGCATCCATCGCATATCGCATACTCCTCCGTTCTCTGATTTCCGACTGTCCGATCGCCGATTAGATCAGGACCGTCGATCCGAATTCGTGATCCGACGGTTGACGCTTAATCGCAACATCGCATCGCTATTTCTTCTTGGCCGGTTCCGATAACTCACAAGAGTTTGGCCGATGCGATATTTGGTTCCACCATCGATGCGATATGGATCAGGACCGTTGATCTTAAGAGATGCTCCTCCGATATGGCTCCATCTGCTCTGTTCTATTTGCTCCTCTTTGTTTGGCATATATATGCTCTGTTCGCTCCTCCAATAGCTCCTTTTGATCCTCTCAGCTCCAATATGCTCTGTTCGCTCCTCCAATAGCTCCTTTTGATCCTCTCAGCTCTAATATGCTCTGTTCGCTCCTCCAATAGCTCCTTGTGTGCTCCTCCTCTTTGGCATATACCAATGGCTCTATATATATATTGCTCCTCTTGGTCCATTTGCTCCATTTGCTCCTCTTCTTTGGCTCTGATATGCCTATTTTGGCATATATATTACAGGCAGCGTTCCTCTTGCTTTGTCATAGCTCTCCAATATGAATCCGATAGCTCCTCTGCTCTTTTTGCTCCTATAGCTCCACTAAATCTGTCTCCGCATATATATATATATATATATGGCTCATCCTGTAGCTCCTCTTGCAGCTCCTCTAACTCTGTTCGCATATATATATATATATATGTGTGTGGCTCCTCTTGTAGCTCTGGCCTCTCTTGCTCCAATATCCTGTTATGTGCTTTCATATGCCTCCTTAGGGTACTCCTCTTTGCTTATGGCTTGGCTATCCTGATGGCCTTGCTCCTGTCTCTTCATGAATCTGCTCTGCATCCCCTTGGCTTCATGTCATCCTCTAGTATCCAGAATATTGCCATATTGACATCAATGACAACCTAGGTCAACATTCTTATTAAGCAATATCAGAGTACAATCTGGGTGCCAAAATTGGCCTACCCAACAAAGAATTTCCTTGGCAGTAATACCTCTTAGTTTGAGACAAATCTCCTAGCTAAAACCCCAGATAATCCTTCCGGCAGCTCCTCAGCACCAATCTGCCCCAGAAACCCCAGCGTTAGCGCCTCACTGCCCAGCGGTGGCCCTGCGTCACCATGGATGGATCTGCATCAACTTTAGGAGGCCCTGTGTTAGCCCTCTGGCCCTCTGATTCAACAATGTTGGCCACTTTGAGGCTCTACGCAACTCTCGGCTGCCTCTGCGTGGCCCTATGTGAGCCCTGGCTCGCTCTGCGTCACTCTCCCCAGCTACTGCGCTACTGTCCCGGCACTATCTCTGCCTCTTTGTCTCTCTATATTCAATGCCTCTCAGCTGCAACTCCCGATCACTAATTCTATCTCTCTTAGCAAACCCCGCTCTACAGAATAGAATGAGTGATCACTCTGGTGTATTCTCCAAGTGACCCTCAAGCCTCCTCTTATACTTTTCTTGTTCACATATCATCGGTCGAGATTAAGTCCCTAATCAGCGGCTAAAATTAGAACTGGCTTGATCCATGTCTTTTGGACCATTCTAACACAGTTTCATATTAATACACATTAATATTTTATTTTCCCTAAGTTTAGACTTAGGGACTCTGTTATGAAACCAGCTCACAAAAAGATAGAAATGATAGATCAACGCCTTAGAATTCAGCCTCTTTGAGGGGGCAACCTTCTTTACATTACACAAATGAATGATTCTTTGATAATACAAATGACAAGACCTCCTTTCTATATATAGGAGTCTAAGGCGTCATAATCTAATCAGAGCCGACATAACAATAATAATGTAAGGGCACAATAATAACAGTAGAGGGCTTCTATGGGGCACAATAATAACAATATGGAGACTACATGGGTACAACAATATAATAAGGGGGTTGTACTAATAACAATAAGGGGTTACACTAGTAGCATAGGGGCCTAACATGCCCTTCTCCTTCAAAAAGTGTTGTCCTCAACGCTTGAGTAGTTCTTGATGCTTCTGTATAAAATTATTGTCCTCCCATGTGGAATATTCGGTGGGTAAGTTCTTCCACTTGATGAGATACTCTGAAATTGATCGATTTCGTAGTTGTTAAGTTCTTGTTTCTGTGACTGCTCCAGGTTCCAATTTGATTTTTCCTTCCTCTTCAAGTTCTAGCAATATTGTTTGAATTGGAATATTCTGCAACTTTTGAATGAGTGGCCATACTTCTTCGTCCTTTTTCCATTCATCCCTTCCTTCATTTATCCAATCTGGTTGGATAATAGAAATAGCACAAAACAATGCTTCCACATCCTCATCATTTCTTGAGAGTGCATCTGCAACAAAATTTTGCTTCTCTTTTCTATAGATGATGTCAAAGTCATAACCCAACATATTTGTGACCCATTTTCTTTGTTCTTCTAAAGATAATAGTTGTTCTAAAAAGTATTTAAGACTATCATGATCCATTTTTACCTTGAAGTGTCTTCCCATTTGGTAAGGTTGCCAATTCTTAAGTGCATATAGTATTACCAACATTTCCTTCTCATAAATAGCTTGCTTGAGATGTAGCAGTAAAAATACCCAATCACCTACATCAAAACATTTTTCATTATGATGTTGATCTACCTGTTGTTTCATTTGATTTTGCAACAAGTGGCGTTATCCTTTAAAAGTTGGAGAACTTGTTGTTGATGCTCGATGTGATCTTTCACTTCTTGAACATTTTTCTTCTCAATATGCCCTTCTATCTTGATAGTTTGAGGAGTGGTAATTCCAACCAATGAATTACAAGATATGGTTGGATTCATTTCTTCTTTCTCGATGTGATCTTTCACTTCTTGCACCTTTTTCTTCTTGATATGTCTTTCTATCTTGAGAGTTTGAGGAGTGGTAATTCTTGCCAATGCTTTACAAGATATGGTTTGATTCATTTCTTCTTTCTTTGGGGTTGAGTCCTGGCATATATCCTCTTCTTTTGATGTTTCTTGGTCCTTTTCTTCCTTCTCTTCATACTCTATGTAAAATAATTTCTTCTCAGCACACTTATGACCTTTAGTGCATTTGCTATCACAATTGTAACAAAGTCCTTTTTCTCTTTTTTCTTCCAATTGTTGTGGTGTAATCCTTGTAGGTTGTGGAAGGCTAGGAGAAACAACACTTCCATCTTTATAGTTGTGAGGGGTAGACTTCCTTGTTGCCATAATTGTACTTTCCACTATGTAACAAAGCCCTTTTACTCTTTCCAATTGTTGTGGTGTTGCTCTAAAGAAGATGTTGCTCTTTGTATCCTCATAATGTGCTATCATTTCCTTCGTGAAAATTGACCATGTAACAAGTTGTTTACAAGAACAAAGCCCTTTATACCATAAAAATTGATCTGGTTGTAAATATGAAAATGCAATACATACCTTTTGTAACAATAGTACACCATGTAGATCAAAATATTGCTCCATCTGAAGTATCCAATTTACCGGATCCTTGCCATCAAACATCCTCATCTTGTTTTTCCTTTATTTTAGGAGCTCGATCTTGAAATGACTATAACTCTGTACTTTCGGATCTTTAAGTTCTGAAATTGCGACCTACAGTAGCCTTCTACGTCTTCTTTCTAATGCCACCAGTCTGATCCAAATTGGATTCTCCAAGTAAGAGTTATGCCAAATCTCCCATAATGACCTGATCATAGACTAGTTCAGTAAAGTGAACTTGTACGATGTGCCACGTGTCACTGTTTCGACCTTTGGCTCTGAAAAATATATACAAGAAACTATAGTCCATCCTCTTTCTGTACCTTCTTACAAAATTTCAATCCTATTCTCAAAGAAAAAGTTATGATGATTTTCCCCAGGTCACCTGTTTGGAATGTAATTTAGGAGTCTGCAAAACGACCAACTTCCTCAGATCATATCTCCGCAAATATAGCGCAAAAAGATCTGAAATTCAGATCCGAGGTTCAGTGCGATGTCGTCTCAAACGGGTTTTTTTCGCTTCTGAAACGTTTCAGAAAGAAAGTTATAGCGAAAACGCCACGATGACCTATTTGGAGCAGCAAAACCCTAGAATCCAAAGCTCTAATACCAAATGTTATTAAACCAGCTCACAAAAAGATAGAAAAGATAGATCAACACCTTAAAATTCAACCTCTTCGAGGTGGTAACCTCCTTTCCATTACACAAATGAATGATTCTTTGATGATAAAAATGACAAGACCTCCTTTCTATATATAAGAGTCTAAGGAGTCATAATATAATCAGAGCCGACATAACAATAATAATGTAAGGACACAATAATAACAATAGTTGGCTTCTATGGGGCACAATAATAACAATATGGGGACTACATGGGTACAACAATATAATAAGGGGGTTGTACTAATAACAATAAGGGGTTACACTAGTAGTATAGGGACCTAACAGACTCCATTAAAAATATTAATTATTTTAATATCTCTTGAACTGTTTAGAATTTGCACAAACCCTTTCTAGGTATTGGAGATCTCATGCGCCCCAACCTCTCCACCAAATTTTGTGGCTAGAACACATCCGATGCTACCCCAAATCAACACTACGCTGCCTCCACAAGCTTCACTCCACCTCTCTGTCTGTATTCCCGAACTATCACTACCCCTCAGCGGCAAGATCTCCCCAATCAATTTCCCTCCTGAGAACTGTTCACCTTAGAAAATTGATTGGGGAGATCTTGCCGCTGAGGGGTAGTGATAGTTC
>Ga0115851_101762_pt1 | contig 11512 bp, 4 predicted proteins | sample InSIn2gowninarea_FD_83865 | JGI IMG/M metagenome (GOLD analysis project Ga0115851, IMG submission 83865)
GAGGCTGAGCAAATCCTCAGAGACAAATACAAACTATCAAGGAGCTTCTGGTGGGTCCCTTATGACCCTGAAGGCTTCATCTGTGCTAGAAGAGTCAAGTACATACTGCTAGGCTATCAGCACTGTAAAATTCCACAAATTGAGCAGTATGCCAATCAGCAAGAATGGTCACCAGATACATTAGTTGAGGAACTAACACAAGAAGAAATAATGCAAAGAAATGTCAAGGATTTAGAAAAAACTCTTGACTTAGATTCTGTGCAGCAGGTAATCTTCAAGCAACCACATCCAGTGGGAGAAGGGACTTCAGCTACAACAATAGCACCAGCCACCCAGGCACCATCTACAGCAGCATCAGGCACAGATAAGGGTAAAGGGATAATGGGTGCAGAAGAAGAAACAGTAAAAGAACAGCCTACTTCCTCAATGGAGCAGCAACAAGAGCAGACCCCTCCACCACAAACTGAACCACCAGCAGCACCCATATTGCAGACTCTTGCACATGAAGAGAGGGGCAAGAAAAGAGACAGAGAAGAGTCCACTCCTGTTAGTGGATCCTCCCAGCAACCTGAGGCCAAGAGGCAAAAGGTTGACTCCCCAGTCATAGAAGAAATAAGTGAAGAGGTCCTTGACAGTCCAAGGAAAGAAGGGGGAGACAGTCAGCAAACAGGTACAAGCTCTTTCCAACAAGAGCAAGGATTACAGCTTGGCTTGGAGGTGTCCTCATCCACTCAGCAGACCAAGAAACCTGCCAGCACAAAGGCTACCTTCAAGGAAATAAAAGCACAGAATTAACTATTAAGGGTGGAGGTATACAAGCAATTTCTTAAGGCAACACCCACCGAGCAAGAAAGGTTAATGTCAGTATATGACATACAGGAGGAAAAGATGATCCTCAGTCACTTCAAACCCAAGGTGCCAGACCCTCAATCAACTGCAGATTTTGTGAAGACAAGGCTGGAGGTCATGGCAAAAGACATTCACCCCATGGACCAGATAGAGCTGCATAAGAAGACGGGGGAAATGGTCTATGCTACATTGGTAGACAGGGCCACAATGGCCCATGAATTGAAAGAATCACTGAAGAATACTAATACCCAGCTAGATTTTGAGAGAATGTCCTCCACTGCCAAGGATAACAGAATTAAAACTCTGGAGGACCTCATTGTGGATTTAGGACATGATCCTAAGGATCCAAAGGCTGTGAGAACCCTCATGAAAAAGAAGGATGATGATATAAATGCATTAAGGAAAAGGCTGAAATTGCCTCCCACTGAACATCCACAAACAGCAGAATTGCAGAAGGAAAAAGAGTATGAAGATCTGATTGATCTAATGATGCAGCTGAACCAAAAAGTCATTGATCTAGAAAAGGAGCTAGAAGGGGCCCTGCAAGACAAACAGGGAGAATCCACATCCCAAGCTCCTCCAACTACCTCAACCACTGCCACAACTACAGAGGCAGCAGTAGCCCCTGTAACAACTACAGCAACAACAGAAGCAGCAGCAACAACAACAGCTCCTGAGTCCAGCTTGAACATGGAAGATTTGACAAAGGCTATCAAAGAGTTGGAGCTCCAAGCTACTGAAATCAAACAGGCCAAGGAAAAATTGGCAGAACTAGAGGCAAAATATGACAAATCAAAGATGACTGTAGCAGAGCAGTCTAGGGAGATTAAGGCCCTCAAAGACAAAATAAAGGCCTTGGAAAAGGAGCTCAAACTTGAAAATGCTCTGGCAGAAATAAAGAGAATTTTGTGGTCCCGGATTGACCTCTCCCTTACCAGACAATGGAAGTCAATCAAAATAGTGCATGAACAAATGGAATTAATTGGCCAGGCACACTTTGAGACGCAGAAAGCTAGAACAGCACTAGGCAACAGGCCTGAGCAAGCCAACAGGATGATTAATTTTCTCAATAACCAGACCAAGGAGGAACTAGCAGCCGTGAACATCATCAACAGAACAGATGTTGTCCTTACAGCAAAAAAGGTGCTGACCCTCAGAAATTTTGTACAAACGGTGGAGAGAAAATGTCATGAAATGCAGGCTGAGGTGGATGAATACAAGCTAAAAATGGGAGCACTGCAACAAAGGGGATTGCCCAGCCTATTAACCAGCTCAGGAAGACTGCTCACCCGTGAGCAATATGCTACTAGGATGACAACTTTCATAGAAAATCAGATCACTGCATCCTCCACTATCTCTGAAGAAGCAGGGCCTCCAACAGGGTAGGGCCTCTATGACAAGCTTGAAAATCTATTTTTTATTGAGCATGAGATCAACCACCTATTTGAGGTCCCACCAAATTTTTATAGGTATACAGAGGCAGATGAAACCTTGGTAAAAATAAGAAGACACCAAATGCCTCAAGAGGATTGGTGGCAGGCAATGCTGCAAATTTTGCCTCAGTGATCTCAGCTGGTCAGTCCTAGTCAGCTTCAGCTCAGCCAAAGTCAAAAAGCACAATCTAGATAGCGTACAAGGCAACCGAAAAGGGTGACTCAGCATAAAGATAGCGACAGCAAGCCGAAACATGGAAAAACACACAGATTTTGGGCAGTGCAGCTTCAGCCGACTCCATCAGTCACAAAGTCAACATTCTCTGACAGTTTTTGATAGCCAATGTACTGAGCAGTTATTATAGCATTTACTTTCTTAGCTACAACCCTCCAGGAGTTGGCGCAATATTAATGAGCCATTAATTCACCAACAAGATATTTTCTGATCAAAACTTTGTATATATACCTCCCCTTTAGAGTGTATCGGGGTTGTTGATTTCCTCTTCCAGAGAACTTATGTTGTAAATTTCAGATTTTAAATACATGGAGCGGATGGAATTTCCAAAGTTCTGAGTTGTTTTGATGCATTTGTGGTGTGATTGCTTACTGCTGCAGGATTCCTACATATTTCATGGCACAATAAGTTTCTTGGCCTCTCTTGTTATGTATTTCATACTTTCGTAATTCATTCATGCTCTATGTATCGCAGTTTAATAGCACAGAAAAAGAATAGTTTCAGGATTTGTTCATTGAATACCCTGAACTCAATCTATGCTGTTATGAATGTTTTCCTCTAGTATTAGTTATGAAAGTGTAATTCTTAATTGCTTCACCTTCAGACTAAAACTTCACAGTGAATATTACCCAGGAATTCGAATCTGCTCCTGAGTGGTATATCTCTTTCTCACTTCCACAGCTTAGTGAAAAACTCTTATTTGCCTTTCACTGGCTAGACATATTTCATTTTCACAATTATATGTTTGTTTCATGATATATCCATAAGGCCCTACAGTTTTAGCAATCGTACTCAATATCCCAAACAACCCATAACCACAGACTCCATTGCCCAATGGACTGAAACCCCCTGAAGTTTTCATCTCAGCTACTGGGAGGCATCATTCAACCAAAATTCAAAACAAACCCTCAAACATCATAACTAGCCTAAAATATTATAAAAACAAAGTTAAATCAGAAAGAGAGAGCCCTCTCTGGCTGCAGGTAGGCTAGAACCTGTAGCCCAAAAGTTGGTTAGTAGTTACCCCGGCCGTATTCCCTTGGGAGTCAAAGGGAACAACCTGGGTGTTAACAGAATCATGGGTGAATCTTCTAGATAAAGATAGAGATCAAGTAAAATCGATGTGAGCCTTTGAGTATGAGTTAATACGGTTTGTTGGTTATCCAATGTGAAGATATAATAAGGGGCTTGAGGGTCATTTGGAAAACACACCAGTCAGATACTCAATTGCCTGAGTAAAATCAATTTTCTCAACTGGTCAAATTTTGGCAAGAGAAAATCGATTCAGATGGAGAGTTACAGGTGTAGGAGAGAAAGAGAGGGTCCAACATCATCCAGATAGAGAAGGACGAAGACACAGAGAAGCAGAAGGACAATGCTGAGCAGATTGACACTGGGATAGGCAATGATATCTTAGGTGATGTAGGCATTACATAGGCTAGTCCAAGGGCTAGAGAAAGTGATGTTGAGCAAGCCAGAGAGATGCAAAGGGTGGAGGAAATTCTCTCAAGTCAGATACTTATTGAGGAACGTTTGTATATTTTTCTCAGAAAGCCTTGTTCTATGCTACTGGGTGTAATTTTTACATGAATATTTTTGCAAAAGAATAATAAAACCCTCATCTGCTACACCGATTTTCATGCATTGGGTTTTATAGGGATAATTGTCCAAAAACAATTGTGTCATTATGATTGTATTTACTTTTTTGAAATTTTTTAATTGCGAAGGTTACAGTAGAATATATTTCGATATTTTCCATAAGAATACAATATATAACTTATTTATGAGTTAATAAGTAGAATAAATAATATTAATCACCGCAGTAGGATTTCTATTTTTAATTTTTCACAGGGATGAGCTTGAAAGTGTCAGGATTACTATTGCCGAAGAAGACATGGTGATCCTAACTCTTCTAGGAATTCCCAAGAGTTAGCATAGTTATCAAGACTCTGTCAATGGGAGGGAGAAGCTACCAGATTGGGAACACCTATGATTAGATTTGGTACAAGAAGATTTTCGACAAAAAACTAGAGATGGGACCTCTTGTAAAGAAGTGGAAGGACTTTGCATTAGTGAGAAAAGGAAAGAAAGCCAAGGGAAAGAAATCCCAAGGCTAGGAGGGTGACAAGAAGAAGTATTTTGTGGAAGTCAAGTTTTTTACTATCACAAGCATGGGCACTATGCCACTAATTTCCCATAGAAGAAAGCAAGCAAGAAGGAGCCTATACTACCTGCAGCATGTGAACCTCTAGCTTCACAAATCAAACTTTATTACATTGTCATTGCATGCATGGCCAACACTGTAATGGGAAGCGTGTGGTATCTTGATAGTAGTGCCTTGTTCCATGTGACAGGGAATAGAGATCTCCTCAGTGACTTTGAGGAGAAATACCTTAAGGAGAACATAGAGTTTGAAGATGATGAGAGATATAGCAGTACCAGGATCAGTACAGTTACCTTTCAGAGGGAGTCTATCTCCCCTCTTAGAATCATAGATGTGATGTATGTTTTAGGGCTAAAGAAGAATCTTGTTGCTGTCATGGTATTGGATTACTGTGGCTATGATGTGATATTTAGTAAAGGAATGGTTTTCCTTAGACACATTGCCATGGGACAAGTGAAACAAATCGGTGTGTGAGTCAAGAACTTGTATGCTCTCAAGGTCGAAGATGCATTCAAAACCTTGAGCAACAAAGTAAAGGTTAGAGACTTGGTGGTTGAGAGGGAGCATGAATTACCTCTCAACATGAAACCCGAGAAACAGTGTTAGAAAATTGTGGAGTAGCCACAATTAGAGAAGCAGAGAGAAGACTGAGTGGAGAGATCCACTCAAGCCTAGAAGAGGCAACCTCAAAAAGTTATGGAGCAACCACAGTTGGATAAGGAGAGAGGAGACCGAGTTGGAGGCATCTACTCAAGTAAAGACCTCTAGGAGGGGGAATTTTCAAGACAAGTGGGCACATGGAGCACATGGAGCTATACCTCTGGTGAGAGGTGTGGTGATGTGAAGTAATAGTCCCAAGAGTGGAGAAATTTGGGCAGGGTCCATTGAGACATGTTTTCTCATGGATCATTACCTTGCTACGAGATCCCACAGTACATAGTAGCAAGATGGATCAGTGGTAGTTGATACAGTCAGATGTCAGAGTGACAGAGGCAAAGATTAGCAACAATCAGATATTAGGGAGAACAGAGAAAAGTTGGTAGTAGTGCAGAGGCAGCAGAAGCACAGAGTTTCCAGTGGATAGTACAAGGGCTAGTAGAAATTAGAGACTCTGGTGATAGATGCATCATATTGATTCAGTTTGGATTCTTTTTCAGTTTCAAAAGTTGTAGCAACAACAATAATAGAGATAAGTGGTGCATACAAAACATTACAAAGATACTGGATCAGGATAGAGTTGAGTTCTTTTCTTGTTGAGAGGGAGTGTTGAAAATAACAAGAAGAAATGTTAAAAATAACATCTATAATTTCCAATTTAATTTGTCCTTGAATTAAATTGTGAAGAAAATAGAAATTATATTGTCATAGAAACTTGTAGTAGTTAATTATGTTCAATTGACATAATTGACCTAGGAAATTCGAGTTGGAAGTCTATCTAGAGTCATGTAGAGTGATCCTTAAATTTTAGGGGCTCAGGTTGAGTTCTTTGGATTTGTAATTAGATAACTTAGCCAAACTAAATTATAATCAGTTAAATTAGTTCTAACTATTGGAGGAACTAATAGAGGTCTACTAGTGGATTAGTGCACCAGTGCATAAACTAGTCCCACACTAGTTAACTGAAGATTCACTCACAAATAATTCATCAATGTTAGTTTAGATGAAGATCCAATTAAGATTAGAGTTCAAGGACAGTGTACTATCAGTTGTATAATTTTTCGAGTTGTACAGATGGTGCATGAAATACTTGTGTAGGTTGAGCTCAAGGTTGAGCAGAGCATATTATATTCATCCCAGACTTTATTATGAGGCAGAGAGTTAGATCATACTTGTGCAGGAATTGTTCTAGTGTGAACAAGCATTTTATTTTCTTCTCAGATCTTCTAGTTAACGCAATATAGATAGTTTGGGTTTTGAGCAGATTCTTTCCCCAGAGAAATATTGTGTTATGTGCGATTGATATTCTTCCTCTTTCTGATTATTGTTTTCATCGATAATTTTTTGTTTCTGCTGAGAAGAGTAGAGTAGATTCTTGTCTTGTTTTTTTGTATATCGCATGAGATGTTGAATCTACAGAAAAATCTACAACATTATAATTCATCCATAAGTAGTTTTTGGAGAATAGATGTTTTATTCTTCAATCAATTCATTTGGTCCATTCTTAGGAAAGTTAACTCATTCAAACTCATAAACGACAAAGTCAAGACATAAGTTACTATGTAATGGATTTACACGATCACTATCCCCACCATAAAGTAAAACTTGAATAACACACTTACCATATTTGGGTTTTGAATGAATTAATCACATTTATTAGATATTTATGAGAAATTTTGTATTAAAAGTTTGTATAGTTTCTGTTTAAAAAGTATATAATCATTCAAAATTTTCTAATTATTTTTTAAGATTGTAAAAATAATTTCACTTTAACTCAATTTTTCATTTAAAAAATGTAAAAAAAAATATTCAATAGTCATTTACTAAATATTTTATAGGATATTTTACTTTATTCAATAATAAGTTGTTTATAAAGTCTCTATTTAAAGGATATAGTTTGAATTAATTATTGCATAGTGAGCTGATTTAGACCAATATGGAAGAGGTGTTGTCTTGTCATGTTATGTCATGCAAACATTTGACTTTGTCAAATAAAATAGAAATAAAAATAAAAAAATAATACAATTAATAATTATATTTATTAATAAAAATAAAAATAATTCTACCTTAAACATTTTTACTTGGCCAAAAATAAAATAAAGAAAATTAAAAATAACTCTACCTTAAAACAAAATAACTTTAAACTAACATAATAAGGGAAACTTGACTTATCAAGTTAGTCGTGATTTTTGAGCTCCATCTTAATGAGAACCCATCGTATTCATGTGGAATATAGCCTATTTAAAGGAGAAAATTAAACTAGCATAGATCCATCTTAACTCTGAATCTACCAAGCGTTGTGAAGGAAGCTCTTTCATGATCTTTCCTTGAATTGGAAGGTGGTTTTTGAGCTCCAGGTTGATGAGAACCCATGGTATTCATGTGGAATATAGCCTATTTAAAGGATGAAATTAAATTAGCATAGATCCATCTTTACTCCAGATCTACCAAGTGTTGTGAGGGAAGCTCGTTCATGATCTTTCCTTGAATTGGAAGGTTCCTTCGTTTCTGCACTAATCTTCAATAGTCATAGCACACATTGAGGAAATCTGACTTTGACAATGATCATTAATTCTTCCTGAAACTTTAGTTACTAAAAGACCATCACACAACTACATCACACTCCAAAATCCAAAGAAAATGAAGGAAAACATTATTCGATTTCATGATTTGGAAACCAACATAATTTCCTTATGTATATTTAGTTATTAAAGTACCCCCATGCAAACACATCTCTCTCAATATCAAGATAAAAAGAAGAAAAACCTTCAAACCAACTCTAATAATTTTCTTGTATTTTTCACAAGGATCAAAGCCGAGATTAAACCCACTTTCGTAGCTACTAGTGTCATTATATTGTCCCCATTGAAACCAAGGCTCCTTCCATTTTTCTTTCTATAGGTGATCTTGACCTAGATTTCCACTCCATTGCCCTAATTCTTGATTCTTAAGTGCCCTACACTTTGGGATGGATAACATTAACATTGGTCTGTAAGTAGTTGTTGGATAATAGATGTTTTACTCTTCAATCAATTTGTTTAGTCCATTCTTAGTGAAATTAACACATTCAAACTCATAAACAACAAGTGAAGACATAAGTTACTATATAATGGATTTAACTTGATACCCATTGACATTAGCCAAAACAAAAATTCTCAAATATATAATTTTAAAAATATTACAAATATACATTACAAAAAGCTTAAATTATATGGAAACCAAAGTACAATGTATTAAATTTAAAAATCTCATGGGCATCTTTTTGCACTTTTTAGGCAATTGCTAGTATAAATTTCATTGATCATATATATATATATATATAATTTTCTTTTGTATTTATTATTTATTTTTTAATTAGATGAGAAAAACAAGAATTAAATTAAAAATATATAATAAAAAAAAAGGTATAGAAGTAATCTAATTTATAATTAAATAGCTTCTTTCACAAGTATGATTTTTTATTCTTGAAAATAAATTTTGAATATATGGATTGATTCAACACTGTGAAAATCTCCCAAACTACTCTATTTTAGAGATTAAACAACTCAAATTCAAGTTTTTAAAAATCTCTACCAACAAAACATTAACCAGAAAAATACTTTGAAAAAAATAATTTCGTCTATTAATTAGCTTACAAACATTTGAAAAATATTTTTATAACACTCTTAAATATCATCCATTATTAAAAAATAAAAGATAATAACTTTATTTCTCCTAAAATTATGAATAACAATCTAGTCAATTGAAATTAACTAATAAATAAGGTTCTTTCCCCCTCAAAATATATATATATGCGTGGGGCAAAACAATAAGTCGTTTCTATGCCATTGAATTTTCTGTAATCCTTCACCATAGAGATTCAGCCATTTTCAATTTGGCATATCGGACTCGCTGCCTTGCTTTCCAACATTGAAATGAAGGAGCCTCTAGGTAACCTGTGGACAACGGAACTCCAAAACACGTTAATCTAACCCCCAGAGATAGGGAATGCACGCCAGCGTAATATCTCATTTTCTTGAGTCTCGGGGAGAAAGAATGTGTTATACTATAAGTGAATGCAATTCCCTATTTAAAGGTTCTTGAGTGCTAAGTTAAGTAATGGCGATGACAGCATTTTATGAGAAAAATAGTTCTCTTATATATATATATAGTCTGGATGGCAGTATTTTAAAACGAGATAAGCTGAAAATAACAGATTCTAAATAGGGAAAATTTTGTTGAGCATTTTCAACAAAATTTCAATAACCCAATTTTATCTATATACTAATGTAAGCATTATTCCAAGTCCCCAATTTAAATTTTACATTACATTATTACAAAAATGAATACAAAAGATAACAAATTACAATTCACATGGCACATATATTTGACTGGTCTTCCTCGGCACTTATTCCACTATGAAGTCTCAAGGAGAACCTCTTTTCACCATCACAATCTTCCATTTTCCCATACAACTCATTTAAGACATAACCACCTTTGACTATCTTTGATGAACTTTCGAAGTAAAATCTTGATACTCTACCACCCTATGGACAAACTCCCCTCTATCAAAATGCAGCTAACTACACTTTTGATAGTTGTATAGGTGAGTTGTTACTAGGTATATTCAATAGTTAATTATGCAACTGACCTTTCTACACACATGGATCTCATAACATAATCTGTAACCGATACTCTTGAAGCCCAAAACACAACAAGACACATCAGCGTATAATCAAATTAACAATATTTTGTTTCTCACCTAAGAACATAGAGAACCAATGATTTGCACTATATTTCTCTGTTCATTAATTGATTCTGCACCTTTACAAAAAAAAATCAGCGGGACAAAAAAGCATTATATTTCTATTATATTCATATCCTCGAAATGTACAACATATAAAAAATTACAGTATTCATATGGGGACCATCAAGTGGCTATGATTAAGGATCATTATCACCTCGATAGAACTGTATTTATATAGTCATATCAGAACATGAAAGGTTAGGATAAATAGAGAGATATTACTATTAGCATCTATGCCTAATAAGCCCGTTCAGTTGTCAGTCCCATATGCCAAGGTATGTATAGTTCAAAATCATTCATAGGAGTCAATTATTGTGGAAAAAAGAAAGAACATACTAGATGAGGATCTCATCATGGAAAATTATGTACCTGGTATAGAAAAGTCCTAGATCTGATGAGAAATATTGTCCACTGTTATTTGCATCCTCCATATTCCCACTGGAGCTGATAAACCCTGCTTTGAGCCCTTTGATTTTTATCCTTGGTGATGTGAGAAATGGTGAAGTCCTTCCTGTTTCTCCACATGACCTCCACCCTGTTCAGCCATCCTAAGAGGTGTATGTTCCTTATAGTATGTTTAAATAGGACGTGCTCTGTAATCACTTTCGAGTCCCCAAATATGGGCAGTTTTTGTAAACCAAGGAAGTCACATATTGATAGAAGTCCCGCCATAGCCATAACTTCTGCTTTATTATTTGTTCCATCTCCTCCATTCCAATGAATATAATAGACTTGTCCTTCCTCAATGATGATGAAAACTCCACATGCACATGTGCCATGTTGGGCATCACCGTCGAAATAGGCACAGGGATAGACCGTCGAAATAGGCACAGGGATAGACCATAGCATCCATGGACTGCTTCATTTTCCCATGCTTGATTTTGGTTTAGCTTGGTCATCCATTTTCATTATATAAGTGGAGGATGTATTCTAAGACTGTAGATTGTGGATCTCTTATAGAGTTGTATAATATCCTGTTGTGCCACTTCCATATGGCCCATATTGTTATAAGTGGAACAGGCCTCCTCTCTGTTTGCAATTTGCTCCATCCTGTGAAAGCTTCGGTGATTGTAGCAGCAATGAGGGGAGTGAAACCGAAATGATCAGCTATGTTCTGCAAAATTACCTGAGATTGCGAACATTGCAAAAAAAATGTGCAGATTTTTTTCATTCATGCGAAAATAATGACTTTAATGGAACATCCAGTTTTCCAAAAAACAGCTGGAAATATATTATCAGGAAGGTCGGGTGCTGAATACAGAAATTGTAAATAAATCTGATTTGTTTGAATGGCTGTAGTGCCATCAAGACTATATATATATATAAGAGAACTATTTTTCTCATAAAATGCTGTCATCGCCATTACTTAACTTAGCACTCAAGAACCT
>Ga0115851_101525_pt1 | contig 11503 bp, 10 predicted proteins | sample InSIn2gowninarea_FD_83865 | JGI IMG/M metagenome (GOLD analysis project Ga0115851, IMG submission 83865)
GGCGGTAATTGTCTTCAAATGTTCTCATAAGCAATGGCAAATATACATCAAAACAAAAAAGTCAGCTCATCATCCTGCCCTTCTGCTGCCTTCATATAATTCATATTCAAGCAAACGGCACTAGTGGTGACCCAGTTCATTGTGACGCAGCTATTGATCATAGGAACAGTGGTTGTTGCTACTCAGATGAATTATTTCTATAGCAAGGACCCCGGATATCGGAAGGACGGAGTGCTGACGGTTGAAATGCCAGGCAATGACCAGCAGAAACTGGATCGGTTCAAAACATTACTCGGCTCAAGACCAAAAATTGCTGCTGTCAGTTTTAATTCCGGCCCACCAACTTCGGCAAGCACTGGTTTCAGCGACGTAAGACTGCCACAGGCCGCAATTGCAGACAACCTCCCTATGGAAAGAAAGTTTGTTGACAATGACTATCTGAAAACTTTTGATATCAGGCTGATAGCTGGCAGAGATTTGCTTAAGTCTGACCAGGTGATGCTAAACGACAGCGTGTTTCAATACAATGTGCTGCTAAACAAAAAGGCTGTTCAGAAAATGGGTTTTGAGTCACCGGATGCCGCTATTGGAAAACAGATCCTTGTAAACAACCGTGACCATGCCACTATAATTGGGGTAACGGACGATTTTTATAATACTTCGCTGCAGCAGGAGGTTCAACCCTGCCTGCTGTTCTACGGGCTTAATTGGGTGAACATGGCCGGAATACGATTGAGCCAGCCGGCCGATGCCTCGTTGCATTCATTTATAAAAAGCAGTTGGGAATCGGTTTACCCTGATAATATTTATAAAATGAATACCCTCAACGACTACATCAAACATAAGGCGTTTTATGTGTTGGAAGATGTCATGTTCCAGGGTTTCAAGATCTTTGTTGTTATTGCTATAGTTATTGGTTGTATGGGACTTTATGGACTCGTTGCTTTCCTGGCCGCGCAAAGACAAAAGGAAATTGGGATACGAAAGGTGCTTGGGTCTTCGGTTAACGGGATAGTTTATCTTTTTTCGAAGGAGTTTACCTGGCTGATATTAATTGCTTTTGTAATTGCCACACCGCTCGGATATCTCGCAATGAGTTCCTGGCTCCAGACTTTTGTAAACCGGATAGATCTCCATGCAGGATATTTCCTGGTCGCATTTATGCTGTCACTGTTGGTCGCTGCAATAACCATCAGCTTTCAATCCATTAAAGCGGCATCAGCAAACCCTGTAAAATCCCTGCGGTCCGAGTGATTTAACCAGTTATTTCCGGTAGCATCCGGCTGATAAGCCAATTGTTACCATTCTCAAATAGATGATGTTTTGGGCAATGAGCAAAGAAGAGTCCGGGGGTAGAGATTCCCGGACTTTTGTTTTATTGCAGGGGTTATGACTGGTTTTCTATCCTGCAGTTTTAGTGTCAGATGAATTTTGGAAAGACCATTGCGATATATTCGTAACCGGAACCATGATATAAGGGGAACTACCTTATATCTGAAACTTTTACAAATATCAGCAATATGAAAAAAGTCATCATAATCTTTCCACTTCTCCTCCTCATCCATTTTTGTTTTTCACAACAGGTGGCTAACAAACCTGAACGCGTCAACTGGTTCCAGGACCTGGCGTTTGGAATGTTCATCCATTGGAACGTAGACGTACCACTTGGAGTGGTAATCAGTCATTCGCTTGCAGGTGCCTCAGATGAATATGTCGAGAGATATATAAACGAGATACCATCCTTTTTCAATCCAAAAAAGTTTGATCCGGATGAATGGGCCACGCTGGCCAGGCTTGCAGGAATGAAATATGTTGTCTTCACTACAAAACATCACTCCGGTTTTTGTATGTTCGATACAAAAACAACTAAGTTCAATGTTATGAACACCCCGTTCCGGCGGGACGTTACAAAGGAAATTATTACGGCTTTCCGGAAACAGGGTATAGCTATCGGTATCTATTTTTCACCGGAAGACTTCACTTTCCTGCACAAACAAAAATTACCTATAGGCAGGCTTCAGCACCCAAAACATTACCCCGTTAATAACCCTGAACTGATGGAACATGACAAACAACAGTTGAAAGAACTGTTGAACAACTATGGAAAAATTGACATTCTCTTTATTGACGGGCCCGGTGATGGCCTTCGTGAATTTGCATGGCAACAACAACCTGACCTTGTGATTACCCGTGATCTGATGAAAACTCCGGAGCAGGAGATTCCCGACCGGCCTCTACCTCGTCCCTGGGAAGCTTGTTACACCATGGGCACAGACTGGCAGTACAAACCGACCAACGATCCGCATAAATCGGGAACCGAAATCATTAACATGCTTATTGAGATCAGGTCCAAAGGTGGCAACTTCCTGATGAATGTGGGACCTAAACCGGATGGTGAAATCCAGATAGAACAGCAAGAGCGGCTGCGGGAAGTAGCTCTCTGGAATTTTGTGAACAGAGAGGCCATTTACCAGGTAAAGCCTTTGCCTGTGATCCGTGATCAGCACATATGGTTCACTCAATCAAACGATGGAAAAAATATTTACGCGATAGTCACCCGGAAATCGCCCGATGACTGGAAGTATGGCGAGCGAAAGGATCTGCTATTGCCGATGATAACGGCTAATGATAAAACGAAGGTGAGCGTACTCGGATATAAAAGTGAACTGGTCGAGTATAAAAATGGTTTCGATGCTTCAATACGTTTTAGTCCGACAAAACTTGGCCTGGCAGTAAGTGCCGTAAACGGACAGCGCCTGTATACCAATAACCGATGGCCGAATGCAGTAGTGATCAAAGTTGAGAACGCATCATTCAATCCGAACAGTCAGGCCGGTGTCAGCCAGCAGACCATTGATGGAGCCAAATGACCCGGCAGGTCCGGTAAAAAATCACATCATAATTTCATCCGGTTGACGGTTGTTTAATTCCGGAAGCGGTTACCTTCGCGGACAATGAACGTATTCAACAGCCCGGCACCGATTACCATCACCTGTCACAAAAGGCTGGCTCCATACCTTGAGGCAGAGGTAAAGGAACTTGGATTCACGGTAGAGGAAACCTTTATAACGGGAGTCCGCGTAACAGGCACAGTCACGGACTGCATCCGTCTCAATTTAAGTTTACGTTCCGCCAGCCAGGTACTATATAGCCTTGGGAGATTCCGCGCGGAGAATGCGGATGCCATCTATCGCGAACTCAAAGATTTTCCCTGGGAAAATCTTGTTCCCGATCCGGGTTATTTTTCGGTGACAAGCAATGTGATGAACGATACCATCAATAACAGCATGTTTGCGAACCTGAGGGTTAAAGATGCGATAGTGGATCGCCTCCGGGATCAAAGAGGTAGCAGGCCGGCAACCGGTGCTGAGCTTAACGGGACCGTCATTCATCTTTTCTGGAAAAACGATCAGGCTGAAATTTTTGCGGATACTTCAGGTGATTCGCTGGCAAGACATGGGTACAGGAGGATACCGGGAAGAGCGCCCATGCTTGAGGCGCTGGCTGCATCCACCATAATGGCCACGAGGTGGAACCGGAGCTCACCATTTGTGAATCCCATGTGCGGGTCAGGCACACTCGCCATAGAAGCAGCAATGCTGGCGACGAATACCCGCCCCGGCTTATTCAGGACGAACTTTGCATTCATGCATCTTCAGCAATATAACGAACAGGATTACCTGGAAGAGCGGGGACGGCTGGAAAATCAAATCATAGATGTCCCGGATCTTACTATTATAGCTACCGACTATAGCAACCAGGCCATTGAAAATGCCCGTAAAAATGCAAGGGCAGCAGGGGTGGATGACATTATCCGCTTCGATATTTGTGATTTTGCAGATACAGAGGTTCCCGAAGGAAAGAAGGGAGTAATGTTTATTAATCCCGAATACGGTGAGAGGCTCGGGCAAAGCGATGAACTAACGCAAACCTATAACCGAATCGGGGATTTTATGAAAAAGAAATGTGGTGGTTATTTTGGATATGTGTTTACCGGGAACCTTGAACTCGCCAAAAAAATCGGGCTGAAGGCTTCTAGAAAAATAGAATTTTACACCAGTACCATCGATTGCCGTTTGCTTGAATATGAATTATATGAAGGCAGCAGAAGGGCAGGATGATGAGCTGACTTTTTTGTTTTGATGTATATTTGCCATTGCTTATGAGAACATTTGAAGACAATTACCGCCATAAGGGGTTGCGAAAAAAACTCGTTGATACTGTTCGTGATAAAGGCATTACAGATGAGCGCGTGCTTGCTGCCATTATGAATGTTCCAAGGCATTACTTCCTGGATTCAGCATTCGATAAATCAGCTTATGAAGACAAGGCTTTTCCCATCGCCGAGGACCAGACTATCTCGCAGCCTTATACTGTAGCTTACCAGACACAGCTTCTCGAACTGAAACCTTTTGAAAAGGTACTGGAGATCGGGACGTGGAGTGGTTACCAGGCAATAATACTGGCCGAGCTGGGTGCGCAGGTTTTCACCATTGAAAGGCAGCGGAAATTATTTGAACAGCATAAGAGTTTTGTATTACGGAACAAGTACACCAGTATCAAATATTTTTACGGAGATGGGTATGAAGGATTGCCAACATTTGCACCTTTCGATAAAATCATAGTTACGGCAGCTGCTGAATATGTTCCTCCCAAACTGATTGAACAACTCAAGGTGAACGGGAAGATGGTTATACCCGTTGGCGGACCCGAAGTTCAGCAAATGTTACGTTTAACCAAACGCAGTGATGGGACGGTCGATGAGGAAGTCTTTGATAATTTTTCTTTTGTACCGATGATCAAAGGGCGGAATAACTGAGTTGATCAGTTTTTCAGAAAATCCAATACCTTTTTGACTACCACCTCGTCCTTGTAAATCCTGCGATGACCGAGGCCGGTGGTTTGAAGAAATTCGAGGTGGGCATGACCATCATTTTTTACCCTTATTGCATCCCCAATCGGTGTGATCTTGTCGGTATCGTCATGTATCCATAATATGGAAGCCTTTGTATGATTGATCGCGCGTCGTATAGAGTAATGCGCCGTTTCCTCCCCACCTCGTTTGATCACCAGTTCATCAAAATGCTTTCGTACGGCCTGGTTCAGATTAAAAATTCTGAAAAACCTGTCAACTGCAGAAGTGGTTTCGGTTGCCGGTGCAATGAGTGCTACTTTGCTGATCTCAGCATCGGGAATAGTTTCCAGTGCGTGCATGAGTGCGAGGCCACCAAATGAATGCGCGATATAACAATCGACTGGTCCGAATCTTTCAATGGCAGCATGAATAGTATTTACATAATCGGGCAGGAGAATTCTTTTGCCTCCCGATCGGCCATGGGCCGGCGCATCAAAAGCAAGCACCTCAAAATTAAGTTTTATGAGTGCGCTGATATACTGGTGAAAATTTGTTGAACTTGATTCAAAGCCATGAACGATCAGTACTTTTTTTCGGGCAGGATGGTTCCAGCGAAAGCCACTGATCAGTATATTGTCGAGATGAAAACTTAGTAATTCACCCTCTTCAAATATAGGTGCCGGGATGCCTGAAGATCCGTTGAAAGGAGTAGAAAATACTTTAAAGGCTTGTTTTGCGGCTTTTTTTGGCGACACCAGTGAAAGCAGCTGAAGGTTGGCCCTATAGTATGCAAGCCCTAATTTTTGTACTAACTTCATGATCTGGCAGGTTGTAAGCGCAAATCTATCGGCACAGGCACGAATACCAAAATATATTATGCGTATAGTCATCATAGGATCCGGCAATGTAGCTACTGTTCTTGGTAGAAAGATTTATGTAGCCGGCCATGACATCATCCAGGTGTATAGCCGGAACGGAACTGCCGCCGCAAGGCTTGCCAAAGAAACCGGTGCATCCCCGTGCATCGAACCCGTTGCCGTGAACAGGTCGGCCGACCTTTACCTGGTCTCCGTTGCTGACAACGCTATACCGCGCATTGCAGATTGGCTCAGGGTCAGTGATAAACTTGTGGCCCACACTGCAGGTTCCGTTTCAAAGGATGCTCTTAATGGCTGTAGTGCGCACTATGGAGTGATATATCCTCTCCAGACAATCAGGAAAGAATTTATTACGCTCCCGGAGATACCACTGTTGATTGATGGAAATGATGAACCGGCAAAAACGGCGTTATTTGATTTTGCACAAACAATTTCAGGCAACGTTCACCTGGCCAATGACAAAAAAAGATCTCAGCTTCATATAGCCGCCGTGATCATGAACAATTTTTCAAACCACCTTTATACACTGGCGGCAGATTATTGCGCCAATGAAAACCTTGACTTCCGCCTGTTAACCCCGTTGATTGCTGAAACTGCAGAGAGACTAAACTATCTTAAGCCAAACCAGGTGCAGACGGGACCTGCCATGAGACATGACCATTCAACCATTGCCGGTCACCTGGAGAGCCTGAAAAATTATCCGGACCTGGCAGAACTGTATGCTGTGTTTACGCAAAAAATTCTTGCCTATTACGACGGCAAAAGTGGTAGTCCGGATGTGGAAAGCATCCACCAGATCTAACATCAGACCTTCTTCTTCTTTTTCTTTCCGGCTTTAAGATCCACATCTGCAAGATATCGTTCGAGCATGATATTCATGTGATGTGTTACGTGTCCTGAACAAACAAATGCAAGCGCCATGGCGTTCATTGCTTTCCCGTTCGCGATACCGGCATGTAGCAGCTGATCTTCGTCCAGCGAAGCAAACATAAATTCAGTGGAGGCCCGCAGACACTCAAACTCATCAACCAGGTCATCCCATTTCCGTTTGACGGCTTTGGAGGTAATCGCCCATTCGTTTTCATCAAACCCCGGTAACTGAGCAGCATCCTTACGGGAAAACGTCAGTGCGCGGTAGGTGAACACCCGCTCTGCATCAATGATATGCTGCATCATCTCTTTTAATGTCCATTTACCTTCTGCGTAGCTGAAATTGATTTTTTTGCGGGGTATCCGTTTGAGGAGTTTGCGAAAACTTTTGGTGTTTTTCTTTAGGGCAACTATCGGATCTTCTTCTTTAACCAGGTTTATATATGACCAAAAAGATTCAGCGGCGATAGCATCAGGTCTGGAGATCATAATACTCAATTAAGGTTAGGTGTGATGAATATATGCAAATATGGCCTAATTCGGGTAGAGGATAAAAAAGGAGCCATAAAATCACCCGCTGTGATCTTATGGCTCCCGTTATATTTCGAAAATATAATAATTTATTAACCCCGGAACCTATCCCTTTTTGTTCTTCATGGTCGGTTTAGGATTTTTAGTCGCTGGTGTTTCCGTGCCCTCGGGCTTCAATGTAGACGCAATTTTTGCTGCCTCATATACATTGATCACACCACCAGTGCGGCTGATCTCTGACAAATTAACCATCTCGTCAGTTCCTGGCTTTCTGACTTTAGCGGACATCGGCTGTGCCGATTTTTCCAGGCAATATTTAACTTGTTTAGGACTCAGGTACGGAAAATATTCAAGCAGGAATGCTGCAGCCCCTGCAACAACCGGCGATGCCATAGAAGTTCCCTGCGCGTTGCCATAGGTTGTTCCACCGGGGATAGTTGAATATATTCTGACACCAGGAGCAAATACATCAACCTGGTCTTTACCAAAGTTTGAGAAGGATGCAGTGATACCACCGGCTTTATCATCACCGCTCGCGCCAACTGTTATCCAGTTTGAAGCCCTGTTATTTGTACCTGCTTCAATGTTATTTGGAAAGTTATCTGCAGTATCAATATTTTTTGCATCGTTGCCTGCTGCATGGACAAGCAGAACACCTTTTGACTCTGCATATTTCACCGCTTCATCAACCCATTTTTTCTCAGGAGAAAAATCCTTTCCGAAAGACATATTAATGACCTTCGCACCATTGTCCACTGCATAGCGGATTCCAAGTGCAACGTCTTTATCGTGTTCATCACCATCAGGAACAGCGCGGATCATCATGATCTTAACGTTATCGGCAATTCCATCTATACCTTTGCCATTTGCTCTTGAGGCGGCAATGATACCCGAAACGTGCGTGCCATGGAATGGGGTAGTGGCCATAACATCACCGTTGCCATAGAATTTATCATTTATATCACTCTCATTATCCCCGGTTATTTCGCCGCGATAATTTTTTGGAGCACTTGATTTTGCTGTAGTTTTGCCTTCTGCCTTTGCTTCTTCACCACTGATAAATTCACCAAAACCTTCAAGGAATTCGACATTGCTAACTTCCATCATATTGTTAGCCTTAAACAGGTACAACATGGAAGCCTTTGCACTTTTCGGTCCGGATTCAGCTGTTTCAAATTTTTCAAGATCCAATCCGGTGAATGTATCTTTTTTGAGTGCGATCCGAAGTGTACTGTCGTTTTTCTGAGCGCTCCTCAACACGCGGCGTAACAAAACTACATCTACCGTTTCTTCATCTGTGTCACCTTCAATCCTTGCTTTCGCTTTCAGCCATGTTTTATATTCAGCAAGTTCTTCTCCTTTGAGTGTTGCAGTATCAACAACCTTATCGCCATACTTTGTTTTCAATTTATGATAAACTCTTGCACCCTCATATGAGTCTTTGGTAACATTCCTGCCATCCTTGTTACCAAGAAAATTCCATCCATAGATGTCATCTACGTACCCGTTGCCATCATCATCTTTCCCGTTGCCCGGAATTTCTTTCGGGTTCCGCCACAAAACTTCTTTCAGATCTTCGTGAAGTGTATCAATACCTGAATCGATCACTGCCACAACCACAGTCTTACTTTTCAGATTTTTTGACTGGATAAATTCATAGGCTTTGTTCAAACTTATCCCGCTGTAACCTTCAGAGGCTTTATCCAGCAGGTGCCATCCTTTCGGTACTTCGCCGCTCCTCGGATTCTTATCCTGTTGAGCCTGCGCAAAAGTGCCGGTGATCGCCAGGAGGCATGCGGCAAACGTTAATTTAACCATTTTACTCATTGTGACTGTTTTTATGACTTTCGGTGTTAGATGTATGGAAACACAGTTTCGTTGGACTGAACGTTCCAAAATAGACAATTTTGGGAATTCTTAACGATAATCCGGCAATTTATCAAAAATGAAGCCACTCATGCCTTTATTACATGAGTGGCTAAGTATTGTTCACAACTATTGACAGTGATCAAAAAATATGTGAGTGGCAGGGCTGAATTAGTCTTGTTTTAACTTCATTTCGACCCTTCTGTTTGTACTTTGTCCCAGTTTGGTGGAGTTTTCTGCGAGTGGCTTTTGATCCCCATAACCGGTGGCGCCCAATCTGTCTGCAGCTATCCCTTTGGAAACCAGGTACTTTTTGACAGCCTCCGCTCTCTTTTGTGAAAGCCGGAGATTTCCTGAAGCCTGGCCGGTATTATCGGAGTGCCCGTCAATCTGGAGTCTCAGTCCCGGAGATTTCTGCATGATAGTTGCGACCTCATCAAGTCCCGGATAGGATTTCCGCTGGATCTGATCGCTGCCCGTATTGAAAAAGATGTTTTTAGCTGCATAATTCACTTTCTCTATTACTTCCTGCCTGATCTCAGGGCAACCCTTGTTCGCCGCAACACCTGCTGATCCCGGACATTCGTCTTCGTCATCATTTACACCGTCACCATCCTTGTCGGGAACCGGGCAACCATTATATTTAGTTACGCCTTTTTCACCAGGGCACTGATCGATTTCATCATTGATACCATCACCATCTGTATCGGGTATAGGGCATCCTTCATATTTAAGCGTACCTGCCAGTGCCGGGCATTTATCCAACTCATCATTTACACCGTCATTATCCGCATCGGGAACCGGGCAACCGCTGTATTTGACCAAACCTGGCACAGCCGGGCATGGATCTGATTCATCCGGCACTCCGTCATTATCAGTGTCGGTAGCAGGACAACCAAGGTATTTTTGAAGACCAGCGATCTCAGGACATTTGTCGGACTTGTCCGGCACACCGTCTGCATCAAGGTCCCTCGGCACGGGCGGCGGAATTTTATTCAGCCAAACCGAAAGTGAAGCGCCTATCACCCGGTTTTTAAAATCTGCGCTATAAGAACTTTGGTAGAAACTGGTGAGTCCTTCAGTGTAGAAGCCGGTAAGCATTACATTTCCGATATCAAACCCGGCCCTCAGATTATACCCCAGATCCAGTGTTTTGATTTTATTCTCCCCTTTACCGACCTCTATGATTGTTTCTTCGTTGATGTTTTTTACAGTCTCTTCAAGGTCGTAATCGGGATTAGCGCCCATGTCTCTCCTGAATGTGCGGGTGGCAGAAGTTTCCTTGCCATTAAAGAAGAAAGAGACGTATGGTCCTGCCGAAACCATCAAGCCGGCCTTTTTACCGAGTTTTAAACGATAGGCAAGGTTCAGTGGTACTTCAATGTAACTCGTAAAAAAATTGTTGCTGTAAAATACCGAATCCACAGGCTTATAGGAGGTGGTGTCGTTTTGCTTATAATACTTGTTGCCCTTGGTAGTGTACAAAAATGCCGGTTGAAAAAATACCGTCTGGCTGCTGTTCAGCGGAGCAGAAAGCATAAAGCCGAGATGAAACCCGCTACGATTCTGATAAAATGGTTTTTTGTCTTTTTCCCAATCCGGAATGTCGTTTGTTTCATTAACCGAAGAGGATTGAGGGCCACCAAGGAGCGAGACCCGAACCTGTGACCAGGTGTTATTGGACAAGGCAAGGATGATCAACAGGAGGGTACAGGTTTGTTTCATAGCAGTATCTTCTCAGGCCATAAAACGCTGTCAATGTTGTTTTATTGCCAGTTTGCTATGAGCTTTGGCGTCAATTTTTTAGCGATCAGGGTATGAACTGGATTCCCTGCGCGAGCGGCAACTGGTCGGAATAATTTATAGTATTTGTTTGTCTCCGCATATAGTTCTTCCAGGCATCACTACCTGATTCCCGGCCACCACCGGTTTCTTTTTCCCCACCAAACGCTCCGCCGATCTCGGCTCCGGAAGTACCAATGTTCACATTGGCAATCCCGCAATCACTTCCGGTGACGGATAAAAAGATCTCTGCCTCACGGAGGTTAAGTGTCATTATGGATGATGACAAACCCTGCGGAACATTGTTCTGTATAGCTATCGCTTCTTCAAGGGTTTTATACCTGAGCAGATAGAGTATAGGTGCAAAGGTTTCGTGTTGCACAATTTTGAAATGTGGTTCAACCTCAGCGATACATGGTTTTACATAACACCCGCTTTCATAACCATTTCCTTCCAGCTTATTACCTTCGATAATGAACCTTCCGCCTTCCTGTTTACATTTCTCAATCGATTCAAGATACATAGACACAGCATCCTGATCTATCAGGGGCCCGACATGATTATGTTCATCCAGGGGATCGCCTATCCGAAGTTGTGCATAAGCAGCGACCAGTTTTTCTTTTACCTGTTCGTAAACAGATTCATGTATGATGAGCCGGCGAGTGGTGGTACAGCGTTGGCCTGCTGTGCCAACTGCTCCGAAAACAGCACCGCGGATAGC
>Ga0115851_101767_pt1 | contig 11492 bp, 15 predicted proteins | sample InSIn2gowninarea_FD_83865 | JGI IMG/M metagenome (GOLD analysis project Ga0115851, IMG submission 83865)
ACGTTTGAATGAAGTGATAATCTTAATGGAATAGAACTAAAAATTAACGATCGCAAGATTTCACATAAAGGAGAGTTAGTAGAATTGGAAAATCATAAAGAAAAAATCCTAGTAGTAGACGACGAGGCTAGTATTCGCCGTATTTTGGAAACTCGGCTGTCGATGATTGGGTACGATGTCGTCACCGCCGCCGATGGCGAAGAAGCTTTAGAGACTTTTCGTAAAGCAGAACCAAATTTAGTAGTTTTAGACGTAATGATGCCTAAGCTTGATGGTTATGGTGTTTGTCAAGAATTGCGTAAAGAATCAGACGTACCCATTATTATGCTAACAGCCCTAGGAGATGTAGCCGATCGCATCACGGGGTTAGAATTAGGTGCTGATGACTATGTAGTTAAGCCTTTTTCGCCTAAAGAACTAGAAGCAAGGATTCGCTCGGTTCTGCGGAGAGTAGATAAAACGGGGACATCGGGTATTCCTAGTTCTGGAGTTATCCACGTTACTAATTTACGCATTGACACCAATAAGCGACAAGTTTATAAAGGCGACGAGCGCATTCGGTTAACAGGGATGGAGTTTAGCTTATTAGAGCTACTGGTTAGCCGCTCTGGGGAAGCTTTTTCGCGGTCGGAAATTTTACAAGAAGTCTGGGGTTATACTCCCGAAAGGCACGTTGATACTCGCGTTGTTGACGTGCATATATCTCGGTTACGCGCCAAGTTAGAAGACGATCCTAGCAATCCCGAATTAATATTGACAGCTAGGGGTACGGGTTATTTGTTCCAACGCATTATTGAGCCTGGAGAAGAATAATTAACAATTTATGGCGAAACCAGATCGAAACCAAGTTTTGCGGCGTTTGCCAATTGTAGTCGGGGCAGGTGCGGGTGTTTTGCTGTTAATTAACCGCTTGTTAACGCCAGAACTTACAGGTTCTCAATCGCGGGCGGATGCGTTGGGAGTAATTTTAAGCGCGGTGTTAGTTTTGACGGGTTTATTGTGGCAGCAAGTAACACCGCGATCGCCTGATGCGGTAAATTTAATCGGCGAGGAAGGTTTTGAGCTTGCGCCCTATTTACCAGAAGAAGTAAAAACCGAATTAGCTTGGGCAAGTCATTTATTGCTTACTAACACTGTTACGAAAGCAATAGTAGTTTTTTATGGGGGTAAAGTGCTATTGCGACGGGGGATTTTGGGCAAGCAAAAAGAAGTTAAACCCGGTGCAATTGTCCAGAGGGTATTAGATAAACATAAAGCCGTTTATTTAGTCAATCTCACTATTTACCCAGGAAAAATTGAGTTTGACTATTTGCCCGAAAATACTCAAGGAGCGATCGCTCAACCAATTGGCGATCGCGGGGTATTAATTCTAGGGGCAGATGCTCCGCGCAGCTATACCAAGCAAGATGAGAACTGGATTAGTGGTATTGCCGATAAAATCGCTGTCACTCTCAGTAATCATTTACCCGATACAGGTTGAAATTGTTTTATGTTAGCTCTCTACTGGTCGCTTGTGGCGGTAATGGTTGTCGGAATAGTTGGGGCGGTTGTCCCGGCGATTCCTGGTACTAGCTTAATATTGGTGGCGATTTTGATTTGGGGAGCGGTGCAAGGCTCTTTTGCTAGTATTGGGTTGCCCTTGGTAGTTGCGATCGCAGTTTTAATTATGGGAATTGGGATTGATTTCTTGGCTAGTTACTGGGGAGCAAAACGCGCTGGCGCTAGTAAATGGGGGCAAATTGGCGCAATTGTGGGCTTAGTTGTTGGAATTTTGGGTTTATTGCCTGCTTTGCCTGTAGGCGGCCCGCTATTAGGTATTTTAATTGGGCCATTACTGGGAGCAATTATTGGTGAGTATCTGTTTCAGCGCGATTTAAAACTGGCATTAAAGGCAGGAGTTGGTATTGTTGTCGGTTCTTTGATTGGCAACTTGATTCAAGGGTTGCTGGCGATCGCAGTGGTTGGTGTGTTTTTATATACCACTTGGGGTCAGGTAGTCGTTGGCTGACATTTTAATTTACTTGATATTGCTTTAAAGGAAATTCTTTACTAAAACTTGATAATAATCCTGTCAGTAGGGGTATAAAACTTTATACCTTGTATCTTACCTTATGTAAGTATACGCAAGCAAAAGTATGTTTTATACCGAAACATAAAAAAATAAGCCGCTCGAAAATAGTTAGTTAAATTAAGTTGTTTGCTCGAACTCAATTATTAGCTAAGAGAATTAATTATGCAATCTGAACTAGATAAAGTTTTAGCCGATCTTTATAGTAGTAACAAAAAGTTAGCCGAGCAACTATTGGAAAAACAAATAATATCTACTGTACAGTTAGAAAAATTATTAGGCAACGAACAAATGCCTTTAGGTCAGTTACTACTTGAAGAAAAACTAATTCTTCAGTACGAACTCAAAATAGCTTTACTAGAGCAGCAGTTGAACAGTAAAAAAATAGGCGAAATTTTAGTAGAACAACAAGCAATTTCGCCAGAACAGTTAGCGAAAGTTCTTTATAAACAAGCTTGGCAAATAGAGAAAAGTAATATGAGTAGTATTAGCAATTAACTTTTGCTTGTAAAGGTTATTAGAAATCTAGCGATCGCACTTTTTAGCCGTATCAATTTAAAAACTTAAGGAAACTAATATATGATTTGCTCAAATTATTCTGATTTTGAAAATGATGGCACTACTATTCAAATGTTTCCAAGTTCAGCAGCAACTACGGAAATAGATAAACAAATTGCCATCCAACTTATACAAGCAGCAGTAGAATTAATCAAACCTTCTGTAAACGCTGGACATCTAGACGAGCAGATTGCTAGAAAGTTTACGAGAGTGCATGAAGCAGTAGTATCTGCATATCTAGGTAGCATTATAGAATAAGTAAGTCGGTGTTGCCTAATCAAGCTACGTAAGAGAGGGGCAAAGAAAAATCATATTTAAGCTTAAGCGTTTCTGAAGCAAGCTAAGTATAAATTCAAACTTAATTTAATATCAAACTCGATCTAATGGTTGGTGCGGTGGTGGTGGTAACTCAATATAGATTGAGTCGCTAGGGTTTACTTTCCCACCTACTACAACAATTCCCATAACTCCAGCTTTGCGAATAAGATTCCCTTGTTCGTCACGTCCTAGCACCGTCGTCATTAATCCTGACTGAAATCGATCTAGTTGGGCGCAGGGATTTCGCAAACCAGTGATTTTAACTACTGCTGTTTTGCCTAGATATAGTTTTGTTACTAATTGGTAAACTAAGCAAGTCGATACCGCGCGTTGTAATATTTTCACCCATCTGTCCGGCGGCTACCTCAAAGCCCGCCGCTTGCAACTCGTCGTGTAGTTCTGCATGAATCAAATGCACTTGATGTAAATTGGGCTGAGTTGGATCGACTGCTACTCGCGATCGATGTTTGACTGTTTTACCCAGATGGGAATCGCCTTCAACACCAAGCCCTGTCAAAAGTTGGATGCTTGTTTGATTTAGCTTACTAAACGTGTGTGTTTCGCTACGGCTAACCGCTACTACTATGCCATCCATTTACATCACCTCATACTTCCAAGCTTTAGATTGCAACAAGAAGTAAATCATAATTTTAGTAGCGATCGCAATTTATCAACCTTCGCAATTCACCACAATAAAGTTGATATACCTGCAAGTATAGGACGACGACCTACCCGCCGAAACCCTAATAGTACGTTTTTAACTAAATCGTCCGCCGTTGTACGAGTGGATAATTTTGGCGGTTTACTCAATTTTTCTGCTAGTTTTCCTTGCAAATCCGAAGGCGCACGGGGAGGAAATACTAAGCTAAGGGAAACATTACCTAAAGGTGCTAAAGTCCGCGATTGAGATTCCGCCCAAGTCCACATAGCGCCCTGAGTAGCGCTGAAATGACCCAAATTCGGCAAGCCAATTCGCCCATTTTGACCTAAAAGTATACCAATTCTGCCCTCTCCAGCCGTTTGCATTCGTGGTAAAACGCTTTCAATTAGCCTGATAGGAGATATTACATTTACTTGCATCATTGTCTCTAAGTCGTCAAAAACTGCGGCGCAGTGAAATAATGCTGATGGGGTTTCTAATTCTGGTAGTTGTAAAGAGTTTAAATCGCAATGTTGCCATACTAATTCTTTGTTTTGCGATCGCGCCCACACAATCAAGTCCTCTGGCTGCGATCGCGTTAACGCCACTACACGCCAATTTAGCCGCAGCAAGCTTAAAACTACATTACGACCCCAAAACCCTGTTGCACCAGTCACCCAAGCGGTTTTCATGGCAATAGAAAGTTGTTAATTTCTTGATAGACGCGATCGCGTTCTATATCTAATAAAATAATATGGTCGGATTTCTCTAACCAACAAAGCTTTTTCTCTTGAGAGCCAAGTTGCTGATAAATTATTTTTGCCCCATTCGGATCGACTACGGTATCCTTTGGCGACTGGATAATTAATGTGGGTACTTCAATTTGGGGCAACAATGGTTTTATTGCATTAATCAATTCCAGCGCACTTTTGACAGTTGGTAAATTAAAGGTTTTAAAAAAAGCAGCTTCTTGGGCAGCTTTTCGCATAACTTTGTCTCTAATGGGCAACTTCAATCGCGGTACATCATTAATTAATCTACCGACTGAAGCTAGATAAGTTTCGGGTTTTAGTAAGTAATACCACTCGTGCTTAATTGCTAAAAAAGGACTAAGTAAAACTAAGTTTTCTACAGGATTAGTAGCGGCTAAATATAACGCCAACGGACAACCTGTAGAAAAACCTACTACTGAAACGCTGGCATATTTTAAACTTAGCTTTTGATAGGTTTCTTCTATGTGTTCGTACCATTCTTTCCACTTAGAAGCTGGCATTTTTGGCAGAAGTTCCGCATGACCTGGGTAATTTATCCCTTGAACGGCTAAACCACATTTGTGCAAGTATTCTCCTAATAGCTGCATTTCATATACACCACCTCCTAACCCGTGCAAAAGTAAGCAAGCGCGATCGCCTTCTGTCTCTAATAAAAATGGTTGATTGCTTAACTTCATCTTTTTACCATTGTTCCTACAGCAAAATAATCATTGCGTTGGAGGGTTTCTAGTTCCCATCCGTAAGGTTTTGCCCAATCGATTAATTGTTGTGCTGGACGCAATACTAATTTCCAAGGTTTTTGATTTAGATCGACCAAAGTTTCTTGCAACAGTTTTAAATCTGGATGATGTTCTTCAATAGTAAATACCCATCTAGCGCCGGGTTGAGTAATCGCCGAACCATTTTTTAAAACCGTGTTGATTTGTTCGTCTTCAGTCAAAATGTCAAAAAATCCAGAGGAAACTAAAATATCAGCTTTTTGGCTGGCAAAGGCAGATAAATTAAAGGCATCGTTATGTTTAAATACAATATCACTGCGTCCTTGCGTCTTAGCTTTTGCTTTTCCTTGATTAACAGCTTCATCGCTGTAATCGCCAGCAATAATTGTGGCGCGATCGAAGGGTAATAGAAATAAATAAGAACCTACACCCGCAGCTAAATCGAACACTTGAGGACGATCGTATTGGGCGATCGCATCAGTAAGTTGCCTAACCAACATTTGACGACGCGATCGCACTCCATCCCAAACTTTATTTGATAAATATATTCGGTCAATTAATACCCCTAATGGCGTCATTCCTTGAGGTTTATTTTCATAGACATATTCCAGCATTACGCCAGAATCAAAACCCGTCCTCCAGCCTAAACTAATGCCTTTACTAAGTTTGCCAATAGTTTTGAGGAGAAAACGTAAAATTTGATATTTCATTGCTTTTAAGGGTAATTTAACGGTATTTGAGCTTGCATTTCCATAGCCAATCAACGGTTTTAGCTAAACTATTCATTGAGTTAAAAATATGCGGTGATAAACGGACATAATCGCCTCTTTGAGCGGTAATAATGCGTTTTTTATAGCCATCAGTCACAATCAATTCTGCTTGTCCCAATCCCGGATCGAAACATACCAAACCAGACCACCTTTCAGGACAAGATACAACTTTCCAGCCCATTTCTAACAAGCGTTCGTGCAAGTAATCGCGACGCTGTTTGACACCTTGAGTTATGTTTTCCCAACCAGAAGTTTGAAAGTATTTGAGATTAGTTTCAAATCGGGCGACAGCTTGAGGAGAAGACCAGCTTAATTCCCAACCACGCGCGGTTTTACTCATTCCCGATCTCACTAAAGGCGGTTGATTTAATCCCAGCCAAGTCGGAAAAGGTGGAGATAATCGGCTTAAAACTTTAGGACTAATAACTAATAAAGCCAAGCCTAAACCAGAAGCTAACCATTTTTGTGTCCCCGCGCACCAAAAATCAATCTCTGGACACCAACTCGGTTTAACTCCCGCCGATTGAATCGCATCAACGCACGTCCAAATACCTTTAGCGTTTGCTTGTTTTACTACTTCTTGCCAAGGTTGTTCTATCCCGGTTGTAAAGTCAACGGTGGAAATGCTAACCATTTTTACCGATTCCCCCCAAGGTTGCGCCCAGTCTTGTACGGCTTGCGCTTCAACTCCATAGCGTTCTAAACTCTGCCAAGGTAAAACATTAGCTGGAAAATCATTAGCTGGATACAAGACAGTATCGCCGTTTTGCCAATTGAGACTATGGGCTGCGATCGTTAATGCCACGCTAGTAGAAGGTACAAAGGCAACTTGTTCGCTATGACATCCTAACCACATAGCAACAGCTTCGCGCAGCTTCTCGACTCGTTTAACCCAGTTTGGTAAAAGTATATTGCCCACAAGTTCGGGGGCGATCAGGCTATGCAAGTAACTTTGTAGAGTCAAAGGTGCAAGTCCCGCCCAGTTTAAGTAAGTAATTCCAGGAATCATCAGAACTCTTGCGAAACATTTAATTTAGTCGGCTTAAGCCGACTTTAGCTATAAGCAAGTGGGTTTTAACCCTAGGTGAGCGAGGAATATTAGGCTGCTTGAGTATTAGTAATATCGCGGATAGAACGGAATATTCGCAGGACGATAGTTAAACCGCAACCGATACACATTCCGGGGATGACATATTGCCATACGGGATAACCAAACGCCGCCACAATACAGCTAATGGCAATAATCACCAGTCGGTCAGTTTGTCCGCAAGGGCCCACCGATTGGGTTTTACTTCCCGCCGCTAAACCAAGTAAACCAAAGGTTTGCACCCAGCTTGTAAGAATAAGTAGGGCAATAATCCACGTAAGTTGAGTATGGGGAAATAAGCCCAAAATAATGAGTAAATCGGTGATTTCTCCAGGTAAACGATTAAGATAAGCGCCTAAAGGCGATGTTTTGTTAAATTCTTCCGCAACTAAGCCATCTAAGGTACTAAGCAACATTCGTAATGCGATCGCGCTCACCGTCCAAATCCACCAGCCTCGATATAAACAGTAAGCTGTAGCCACTCCAGGAACAATCGTCGAACACGATAGCCAATTAGGTGATAGTTGGTCAATACCAGGAATTTTCCGAAGTAAAGCCCGTAACGTATATTTAGCTTGATACAAGCCCAAATCTAGTTTAGGTGTCATAAATATAATTCTTGTTTAATTTGAGTAGTTAACTTGTTTAAGTCATTACCTTGATAAGGTTCTCCAAAGGTAACTTCTAAATGCCGAAATGGCTTCCACCACTGCGCGTTTACTGACCACGCAGCTTTAGTCCCAGCTAAATGCACGGGTACAATTGTCCAACCTTCTTTTAGTAATAGTTTTAATAATCCCTGTTGAAGTTGGCAGCTTTTGCGGCTACCACTGGGATAAAATAAAAGCCAGCCAGAGGTTGCAGCTTTAAGACGATTTCGCCATTGTTTTAATTCCATTACGCTGAGGCGATCGAACGCTACAGCTTGACATAATAAAGATGCTGCTAATGCTCGATTAAGTTGACAAAAAAAGTAATCTGCGGCGGCTAATACAACAATTTGATGTCTGATTTTGGCAGGTAAAGCGGCAAGTAGAGTTATGGTGTCTAAGTGCGATTGATGATTTGCTACAATTGCAATGCGATCGCCTGTAGGAATTTGCCCTTTTACCGTCAAACGATATTGCAACCTTAATAACGTTACTGCAAGCCAACTTCCACAAAGTCGCAAAGTATCCCAAGTTAAATCTGGTACGCGCGGATAACTCCCTAAGCGTTTAGTTAAAGGCTCTCCCAAATCCGGCGCAGGTGTGTAGTTAAATTTCATAGGGGTATACCTTGATAAACAAAGGGTTCGCAAGTTAAAGGCGGTTTTCCCTTAGTTTGATTTAAAATAACTTTGCGGATTGCATGGGAAACTGGATTAGTCTCGCGGCTTAAGTCTTGGTTATGTAAGTTGTAAGCCCGTTGTTCTTCTTGTACTGCCTTAATATCTTCAGCAAACACTTGGCGAAATGTACCTTTATCTAAAATTGGATGCAGCAATTTTAAAATCCAAGGCATTCCCCACACATGGCGAAAGTAAAATGTTGAATAAACCCATGTTCGTTGCGGCTCAATAGGAACGTAAACTACAAATAAATAAAATGCCCCATCTTCAGACCATAAATGAAAGTAAGGGTACTCGTACATTACATGGACGCGATTTTTGCCAGGGTGAGAAATCAAAGCCGCAAGTAATCTAGGGGTATCAACTTCATAGATGGCGTTTACAGTCCGAAAATCGCTTTTTAAAGACAATAGTTTAGGATTCGCCCAAGGTTGAGCGCTTTGATGTAAGTCTGCGTGAAATAAATCGGTAGCATTTTCCGTTATATAGCTAAAGTGACAGCCAACTTCTCCTTGCATAGGAATCGGATGGTAATGCTGACTGTGAACTGGGGGAATTTTTGGTAATGGTACAGAATCAGCTAAGTTTGCATCGCCTAAAAACACCCACAACCAGCCGCCATACTCTTTAACGGGATAAGACTTAAGACAAAATTGCTTTTGCACATCCATACCCGGAATATCGGTACACTGACCGCTAGGAGCAAATTTCCAACCGTGATAGCTGCAAATAAGTTTATTTCCAATACGGCGACCAAATTGGCTTAAACGCACCCGTTTATGAGGACAAGCATCTTCATAAACGTTATATTTACTATTAGTCTTGACAACAACTAATTCTATCGTTCCTACTTTAGCGGCTTTAATTCCACTGTGCGGAAAGCTTTTGAGATGGGCAACTGTCCACCAATAATCGAGATTAACACTACACTGGCGTACATTTTGCATTAGTAGCCAAAGCCTCCATGAAAAAAGCGGACTGTGTGAAAAAATACGGGCGCAACCCAAAGTAAACTATCAATTCTGTCTAAAATTCCGCCATGTCCGGGCAAAAGCGCGCCAAAATCTTTGATTCCCAAATCGCGTTTAAAGGCACTCATTACCAAATCGCCAATTTGACCGCCGATACCTACTATTAAACCAATTATTCCTACTAACCACCATTGAAAATGAGGAAAAGCAATTTGCCAGTTGAGAAATGCGATCGCAATACTCGATACTAAAGCTAACATCGATCCTTCTACAGTCTTTTTAGGCGATATTTCCGTCCAAGTAGTTTTACCGAATAATTTGCCCCACAAAAAAGCTAAAGCATCGTTAAATTGAGTTGCCAGCACCATAAATAAGACATAACCCAATCCATACCAAGACTGACTTAAAAAACTAATATGCGCCATAAACCAACCAAAATAAATAAACCCAATCGCAGCTAAAGAGATGTTTTGAATCGCACCTTTAGATTGATTAGTAAGTATAGGTAAAGTTGTAATTCCGGCTATTCCCCAAATTGGCAATGCCATAAATAGCCCGTACTGATTGAAAGCCGCACACAAGCCCAATCCCAAAATCAATATATCTACAACAATGCAGTAAGTCCGATGCTCGTAAAGCCCCGTACTACGGGCAAATTCTTTAAAACCGTAGATAGAAACTACAGTAATTGCGATCGCCCACGCACCCGAACCAAGCCATAAAGGTATAAAAATTGCTGGCAACAAAATCGCCCAAGTTAAGTAAGGCTTTTTTGCTACTTCTAAAGGTTTTAGCCAAATAAAAACACCTAATAACGAATAAACAATAGCCGCTAAACCCGAATAAAAAGCTAAGGGAATAAAGTTGTTATTAATGTTATTACCGATCAATTCCAACAAATTGAACGACTTAGCGATCGCACTTATGCTATTCATAGTTATTCAAGTCAATATTGGCGGGAGTTGCAACTATATTTTTAGTATTTGCAATTAGATACAAACCATGTATTGCTAATTCCAGGTTGCCGATTGATTTAGCGGGTACTTATTAATATATTTAGTTACTGCTATAAACTTAAAATCAATATGCCAATATTTACAGCTACCACTATTAAGCTTGACAAAAATGCTTTTATAAGGTAGCGAATAGTTAAAAATGCTATTTTGACCAATGTTTTCATCCCCTAAATTGCAAGTTATGCTAAATATGTAAGCAATTACATAATTGCTTTTGTATCTATGAATTTTTATTATCAGGCTGGCAAAATGTCACTGGGTAGTCGCTTGCGTCGCTTGAGCGAGAGATTGACGGAGGATGCAGTAAAAATTTATCCTCTTTATGAAGTTGCGTTAGACCCGAAATGGTTTCCAGTGTTTTATGTTCTCTCGCATCAAGAGGAAGCATCAATTACTGAAATTGCTCAAATTATTGGTCACTCACATCCATCTGTCAGCCAAATTGTCAAAGAAATGAATAAGCAAGAATTGGTAATTATCACCAAAAGTGCTGAAGATGCGAGAGTTAGTGTTGTCAGGCTTTCTGGTACAGGCAAACAAATTATTCCAAAAATTGAACAGCAGTATCTTGACGTAACTCAAGCGGTTGAAAACCTCTTATCAGAGACGCAACACAATCTATGGAAAGCTGTAGAAGATATTGAGTTTCTACTTGCGGACAAATCTTTTTTCGAGCGAGTCCAAGAAATACGAAAAGTTCACGAACGCCAGCATATTGAAATTATTGATTACTCACCAAAGTTTCATCATGATTTTAAACAATTGAATTACGAATGGATTGAAAAATACTTCAAGCTAGAAGAAGCCGATCGGCAATCCCTCGATTGTCCAGAGGAAAAGATTTTAAAACTCGGTGGGCATATTTATATGGCACGTCACAACGGTGAAATTGTGGGTACTTGTGCTTTGATTAAGATAAATAAAAATACTTACGAATTAGCGAAAATGGCAGTCACAAAGCGAGCTAGAGGCAAAGGAATCGGCTGGCTACTAGGTCAAGCTGCCATTGCTAAAGCGCGGGAGTTGGGAGCGGAAACAATTTTCTTGCAAAGTAATACTATTTTAGAGCCTGCAATCAAGCTTTATCGAAAGTTAGGGTTTCAGAAAATTGTTGGACAACCTTCTGCCTATGAACGTTGTAACATTCAAATGGAACTAAGTTTTCTACAGGATTAGTAGCGGCTAAATATAACGCCAACGGACAACCTGTAGAAAAACCTACTACTGAAACGCTGGCATATT
>Ga0115851_101769_pt1 | contig 11491 bp, 14 predicted proteins | sample InSIn2gowninarea_FD_83865 | JGI IMG/M metagenome (GOLD analysis project Ga0115851, IMG submission 83865)
TGGGTCACAAAGATGTTGGGTTATGACTTTGAAATCATCTACAAAAAGGGGAAGCAAAATGTGGTGGCAGATGCACTCTCAAGAAAGGATGAGGATGTGGAAGCATTGTTGTGCGCCATTTCTATTATCCAACCAGATTGGATAAACGAAGCAAGGGAGGAATGGAAGAATGACGAAGAAGTGTGGGCACTTATTCGAAAGTTACAACAAGATTCCAGTACATCTGATACATTTAGTTGGAAAAATGATTCGTTATGGTACAAAGATCGCTTATACCTCTATAAGAATTCCCAACTCAAACAAAAGATTCTTATGGAATTGCACACTTCTCCTTTAGGAGGGCACTCAGGATTTTTAAAAACTTACCACAGGGTTAAGAAGGAATTTTTTTGGGTTGGCCTTAAATCAGATATTCAAAAGTTTGTGGCAGAATGTTTGCTTTGCCATCAAAATAAAGTTGAAACAATTAAGACCCCAGGTCTATTACAACCTTTATCCATTCCAAGACAACGTTGAGAGGAGGTTTCAATGGATTTTATCACAGGTTTACCCAAGTCTGAAGGAAAGAGGGTCATCATGGTGGTAGTTGACAGAGTTACCAAGTATGCACATTTTTGTGCATTATCACATCCATTTAAAGCCAGTACAGTTGCTACTACATTTATGGAAACAATTCAAAAGCTACATGGAAGCGCAAAGATTATTATAAGTGACAGAGATCCCATTTTCACTCGAAATTTTTGGACATAATTATTTTCATGTCTTGGTACTCAGTTAGCTCATAGCTCATCTTATCATCCTCAATTTGATGGGAAAACTGAGATAGTAAACAAATGTTTGGAAGGATATCTTCGTTGCTTTGTATCTGATAAACAGACACAATGGGTCAAATGGTTGCCTCTAGCTGAATGGTGGTATAAAACTTCTTTCCATACTGCAGCAAAAATGACCCCATTTATGGCACTTTATGGCTATCAGCCACCATCCATCACATCATATTTAAAAGAAAATTCTAAGGTTCAAGCAGTGGAACATCACATCGAGCATCAACAACAAGTTCTCCAACTCTTAAAGGATAACCTCGTGTTGGCGCAGAATAGAATGAAACAACAAGTAGATCAACATCGCAGAGAAAGAAGTTTTGATATAAGTGACTGGGTATTCCTACAGCTACAACCATACAAACAAAAGTCCCTCAAGCAAGCTAAGAAGGATAATAAATTATCACCAAAGTATTATGGTCCGTACAATGTGTTGCAAAAGATTAGTACTATGGCATAGAAATTGGATCTTCTTGCAACTTCTTGAGTACACCTAGTTTTCCATATTTCATATTTAAAGAAGGTTATAGGCGACAAGCTCCCAGTTCAAACAATATTGCTAGAACTTGACGAGGAAGGAAAAATTATATTGGAACCGGAAGTAGTTATAGAAACAAGAACTCGACAGCTATGAAATCGATCAATTTCGGAGTATCTCATCAAGTGGAAGAACTTATCCACTGAAGATTCCACATGGGAGGATAAGAATTTTATACAGAAGCATCAAGAACTACTCAAGCGTTGAGGACAACATTTTTTTGAAGGAGAGGGGCATGTTGGGTCCCTATAATACTAGTGATTCCCCCATTACTATTGTAGTTGTATCCCTTATTAATATTGTTGCGCCCCTATTGTCCCCATATTGTTATTACTGTGCCCCATATAATCCCTCTATTGTTATTTTTGTGCCTTTATATTATTATTGTTAGGTCGGCTTGGTTATATTATGACCCCTTAGACTCATATATATAGAAAGGAGGTTTTGTCATTTGAATCATCGAAGAATTGTTCATTTGTGTAATGTAAAGGAGGTTGCCCCCTCGAAGAGGCTGAATTCTAAGGCATTGATCTATCTTTTCTATCTTTTTGTAAGCTGGTTTCATAAGATGTTAACACCTCCAAAACCTTCATTAGGGGTGTTATTTTTAATCTAGTGGTTGTGTTTCCCATTCTCCCTCTAGTTATCTCCTCCTAGTTGTTTCCTCCTCCCTCCATAACTATTGATTATAACTCCTTCTTCCCTAGTTCTCTGTCAAGAAATTTCTCCCTAGTTTTTCTCTTACCGTTGTTGCCATTAATGGATGATGGAGGACATGCACATGTGATCTCAAACTCAACCTGTGTCCTCTTATTTGAAGTACACTTCTTTCGCCCTTTAGCTCTGAGTCTTCTCTATCCTAACATGTTTTTTCTTCCCGTGGTTGCCATGACATGTCAGTATGCCCACAATAGAAGGGGTGATGGAGGTGATTGGAGCATTGGGCTCACTTAGGCTCAATTCAAAGCAGTCCTCTCCTCGTAGCTATCAAATTCATACTCCTCTAGAAATCCAGACATAAATCAATGCAACTGAAGAAAAAGTGTGCCATAAACACCAAGGTATACTAGACTCCGAGAGGGTGGACTGGCCTACATCCCGAACCTTGGGACAACTAGAGGCCATCAAAACCACCATATGTACATTCTTTATCTTTATTGGCATGTTAATTATTGTTGGGAAAGGTTAGGGTTTGTTAGGATCCAACCCTAACCCCTTTATTTATGTAACAGGGTCGAGTCATTGATCCGAATTGGATCCTAAAACACTCTATAAGTTTTCATGATTGTTTCAAATTATGTTAAAAAAATTTCAAGTCTTAGAAAAATCAAGCTATCATAAGGAATTCTCGTAACAGTTGCAGTTCTAGTAAGTGCGGAGCAACAAGGACCCTTGGTCAAGTGCGTATACCATTGGCCCATGGTAACGTGCGCTGGCGCAAACTGCAAAATCGGAGGCCAAATCAAGAAACGGGGGTGGTTTCTGATATTGCATATCGCAGGGCGTCCCCCTTAGTGAAGGAAAGCCCCGAAGCGCCGGGACCCGAAATCGCTATAAAATTCGGAAAAGTAACGCATTCGGTTCCGTAGCACAAGATTCCATGAACTAGCAGTATATCGGAAGGCCTCGAGACAGTAAGCAATTTTGACTGAGTCCCACCCGATGCCACACATTGAGCGACATGCGTCTGGCGGATGAGAGAGAAAACCGCCCACATCGGACGAGTAAACATTAGGCAACTTGTCCGCTCGATATGAAGGACGACCGTAGGATCTTGAGGGCCCAGATCAATGGCAAAGATGCGTTCCGATTACTGACCGGATTTGACGAGTCAAAAAGCAAGATGACAGGGGGATTTGAAGTCCGATGTGGATAATGAGTTGGCAAACGATTCGTGTTTTGCAGGCAATCTTGAAGCAAATGGAATTAACAGCCATTCAAATATGATTCAAGGAATCTGACACTCAGTTCGTTAGGAAACAGGTGGCCACCTCCCTACACGGCGTTACCCAATGATGATGACGCAGAGCAGAGGAATTCGAATGGACAGAGACAGGGAAACCAAAAGGCCGGGAAGCGGAAACAAACAATCAAAGAACAGACTGGCTTTAAAGCCATGACTTGACAGAACACAGACATGACTCGGTCAGTGCTGTAGAAGGCCTCCTCCACACCATCCCCGTGATGAATATCAATATCAATATAAAGCACTCGCTGACATATTGAAAAGGCAAACGAATGTTAATGTATGTTAAACAATCCGGAAAATTTGTTTAGTTTTATCACTTACAGGTTACAGGTATGTCACACACAAATCAAAAGGCATTTGTATGGCAACGTGCCTTGCATAGAACTTTAGAAGCCAGGCTAAGATCAATAACAAAAAGGACTTCCACAAAAAATAAGAATTAACCCAGTCTTTTAGATAACAGCTTCTTCGGAAACAAAACAACTGATACCTATCGTTATAAACCTGTGAGACTTATACATTTGGAATAGAACCAGAACAGGCTGCGATCAAAACCAAAAAAAGTACCAAAAAATGCAAGAGAGATACCCAGAATAATGTAAAGGTGGAGACCCTAAGTCACGGTGCTTAAGGGGTTCAGTGCCTTACTACTCCAGCAGTAGATCATAGACTAGACTGTATTCACACATACAAATCAAAATGATCTGAACAAACTGTACCCAAAAAATCAGGTTAAGAACAGATTATATAACATAATCGTGCAAATAGTATAGTTCAACCCCATACAATGTGGAGTATACCCGCTTTTGACAAACCTTAAATTCACGCTAAAGAGTCTAAAAATCAACTACAAAGATACAGCAGAATGTTAAATCCACCTGCGTAAAAGCAGACATAGTGAAGGACTGTTCCATAATCCCAATCATTACTTGCAAGCTATAATCAGTGACAAGAAACCAATGAGCAGCACCCTGGAAAGGAAAAGAAACCAATGCCATGAATGGGAGGAGAGTACATACTTGATGGACCTTGAGAAGTTCAAGAATAGCCAAGACAATGTCATTTACATAGCAAAAGCCAGATGCCTCACACTTCTTAGCATGGTGGAGACCACCAGACCAATTAATGGCAATATCTGCTTCCTTGTTATTAAGTTTGATAGCTGCTCCCACAGAGCCCCCTGCATAGGTCTGACAGAAATTGTATAGCCCATCAAAAACAGGGCAATCCTCCCCCACGTTAAATCTCTTCAATTGTCGTAGCTGTTCGTGTTGAGTTTCAGGAGTGACCGACTGAAGAAACGATATGTAATCATCTGCATGAAATACTCTAAGCTCTCTGCTCTGTAGAAGATTAGGTCTACAAACATCCATCTTCTCATCCAGGGCATAGTGAACTATCAGACTGTGAGCCATTCTGATTCGATGTGGCTTCATCGGGTGGCCCTGACTGTAGTAGTAGTTTCCGATGTCTGAATCATAAAAATAAGATACTCTTCGCTTACTTCCATCCGGACCAGAGGTCAGTGAATTGCCCGATTCTTCCATTCCACCCTCCTGATATCAACCACAGAAAACCTCTTATTCTCAAACTCTCGTATTTGAAATGACAATGTTGAGGAATAAGCAACATGCTTCGCTGAATTGAGCAATTTTGAACGAATTATCAACACATATTTAGCTAAATACAATATAACTAGATATGAATACTCTCTGATTTAAGCAAAATTTCAGCCCCAATTTAGCTACAAACTAAAGTGACTAGATTTGATGATCGGTGATTTGAGCAAAATTTCAGCAGCCATTTAGCAAAATCAAACATAAGTAGATTTCAGTACACGCTGGTTGGAGCAAACTTTCAACACCCATTTAGCTAAGATACAATTATAACTAGATTTCAATACTTGCTGATTCGAGCAAACTTTCAGCGCTTGTTTAGCTCAACACGGATATTGACTAGATTTGAATACTGGCAGATTCGAGTAAAAATCTCAGCAACTATTTAGCTGAATACAAATTTAAGTAGATTTTAATACTCATTGACCGGAGCGAAATTACAGCACCCATTAAACTAAACAGAAATATATCTGGATTTGAATAACGGTCAGAAGGTCGCCAGTCATAAACACGACTATAAACAATGAACTCAATGAATGAATGAATCTGAGCAAGAGGGCATTTTACAAACCGTCTAATCGAGGGCCCCTGGCAAATGGTTGCACCCCAAAATTAGTCGGATGAATTCAGAGACCGAATGGCTTCGTAGTATTTACTCCTTAGTAGCACTTCCAGCTATGCGTGTGTTTGAACAGCGGGTCCGTGCTCCCACTAAGCTGCATGTTCACCCCCACTCTGCCACTGTTTCAACTGGCTGCACCCTCGTTTAGTCCAGAATTGGAAAACAGCTGAGAGAGGAAGTCTCGAGTGATAGAACCAATTGCAAGTCTAGACATATGTCCGAGTAATTTTTATAGGGATAGACCATCGGGTCCACCAATGGATGTGTGTCATTTTAAATGTTTATTTTGTGAACTGGGTTAGCCTGGATTGGAGCGGAAACATGACCATCCTTAAATTGAACAATACAGAAATTTTGTTTTTGTTTTTTGGTTTTATCATTCGTAATTTTGTTTTTGTATTTTGGTTTTATCATTTGTAATTTTGTTGTTTTTTCATATCATGAGAATATGTATGCCATTGAGAAGGTTTCGAGTCCATGGATTAGTTTGTTTATAAGCATGTTAAATAGGTAAATTGAATGTCTAATTTAGATGGGATGGGCTTGGTATTAATTAGTAAAAAATTTGGTGTAAGTTATTTATTGTCTGGTACAGTTGGACGAATTACACAAATTTTGTTATTAACGTATACGGTTTTTATTCAAAGAGGTTGGATCCAACAATGGAAATCGAGGATTTTTTCACCATTGAGCATGATTCAGTTCTCATGTGAACTTATTCTAGAGTCGTGGGGGTACCTTGAGGTAGTGGTAGAACACGTAGTTGCACCCAAAGAGATCATATTAAATGGGCTCATGGCACATGCACACATAAGTGGATGAAATCCCACCCTCGTGTCCTCTTTTTAAAGAATTTAGCCCATTAGGCTAAGTTGAACAGTGGACGTCTCGTACCAAAAGGCATTTACTAACCAATATTAGGCTTACCTAGATTTGAAACTTGGTTAACCCACCAAGCATGTTTGTAGGCAATTACTTTAGGCTTAGGGGTATAGGGGCAATTCCTCCCACTTGACTTTAAACCTCCTTAGTGACAAACAATGAATTTACTTATTCCCCTTATTTAAAAAATTAAAAATAAAAAAAATAAAAAAAAAAAAAAAAAGGGAAAAAAAATTTGGAATTTAAAGACAAAAACTATCCCTCTCACGGGGCGCCCCCCTCCAGCGCGAACTTCTCACCACCAAACCAGGCCAAGCCTTCTGCCCCCTCCACCTCCCAATGTGTCAACTGATCACCACAAGTATTAACGTGGCCTTGGTTGAGCTGCCACCATCCTCGCGCAATGAACTTCATTAAATCCATCATAAAAATGCCTCCAAAGCCTTCATAGGGGGTGTTGTCTTCAAGGTAGTGGCTATGCTTCCCATTCTCCCTTTGATTATCTCCTCCTAGTTGTTTCTTTCTCCCCCCATGACTCTTGATTATAACTCCTTCTTCACTAGTTCTCTAATAGGCAATTTATCCCCAGCTTGTCTCCTACCACTGTTAGCATTAACGGATGTGGATCTACTGAACTCAACTTCAAACCTACTCAATGACAAACAATGAATCTACCAATTCCCCTTATTTTGCAATAATAATAAAAAAGTAAATAATATTTGGCATTTAAAGGCTAGAGTTATTCCCAATGGGGGTGTAGATTGTCGGAGGCAACGCTCTGCTAGAAGTTGGGCCAAGGCTCCTACCCTCTCCACCTCCCAACATGTCAACTAGTCGATAAAAGCATTTAACGTGGCCTTGGTGAAGTTGGCATCCTCCTTGCCTGATGAACTCCATTAACTCCACTAGTGTTATGTTGGGTCCCTATAATACTAGTGATTCCCCCATTACTATTGTAGTTGTATCCCTTATTACTATTGTTGTGCCCCTATTGTCCCCATATTGTTATTATTGTGCCCCATAGAATCCCTCTATTGTTATTTATGTGCCTTTATATTATTATTGTTAGGTCGGCTTGGTTATATTGTGACCTCTTAACTCCTATATATAAAAAGGAGGTTTTGTCATTTGAATCATCGAAGAATTGTTCATTTGTGTAATGTAAAGGAGGTTGCTCCCTCGAAGAGGCTGAATTCTAAGGCGTTGATCTATCTTTTCTATATTTTTCATAACATTTGGTATCAAAGCTCTGGATTCTAGGGTTTCGCTGCTCCAAAATGGTCATCGTGGCCTTTTCACTATAAATTTTTTTCTACGACATTTCATAAGCTAAAAAAAAACCCATTTAAGACAAAATAGTGCTGAACCTCGGGTCCGAATTTGAAAGATTTTCGCACTATATTTGCAGAGATATGATCTGAGGAAGTGGGTCTTTTTGCAGACTCCTAATTACATTCCCAACAGGTGACCTTGGGAAAATCGTCATAACTTTTGTTTTGAGCATTAGATTGAAATTTCGTAAGAAGTTACAGAAAGAGGATGGACTGTAGTTTCCTGTGTATATTTTTTAGACCCGAAGGTCAAAACAGTGACACGTGGCACTTCATACAAGTTCGCTCTTCTGAAAAGGTATATAATCAGGTCATCTTGGGAGATTGTGCATAACTCTTTCTTGGAGAATCTAAATTCGATCAGACTGGTGGCATTGGAAAGAAGACACAGAGGGCTAGTGTAGGTCACAATTTCAAAACTGGAAGATCCGAAATTACAGAGATACATCATCTTCAATATCGAGTGCCTACAAATGAAAAAAGGTGTGTATTTTTTTAAATATTTGCATAAGATTGGTTTGAAAAATTAGTTTGAAGGAATTCAAAGAGAATAGTGAAGCATTATTATCGACAATTGATGCCCCGAAAGAAAAAAGAAAATGGAAACACCTAGTAAACAACTTGAAATCTCTAGCATGACTCATGAAGAAGAGGAAGAAATGTTACATGATATATCAAAATTACGAGACCAGGTGCAACAAATGTCACTCTCACAAAAGCTAACTAGAAAGGCTTCCTAATGGAAAAAAGGTAGGAGAAGAAACTCATAATGAGAACAAAAGGAATGTTAATCATGATTTGAAGAATGAAAACATGGAAGATTTGAAGAAAGACATTGAAGGATTGAAGGAAGGTTTGACAAAGTTGCTACAAGAAAGGCTTCTTAATGGCGAAAATGTTGTAGAGGAAACTCATGATGAGAACAAAAGAAATGTTAATCATGATTTCATAGACTCTAACATTAGAACAAAGAATCACCATGTTCCAAAGATTGATATGAGGAAGTTTGATGGCAAGGATCCCATAACATGGATACTACAGATGGAGCAATTTTTCGATCTCCATAATGTGCAAAACACACAAAAGGTACGCATTGCAACTTTATATTTGGAACCAAACCAGTTTGTATGGTATCAATGGCTTTGCTCTTGTAAACAAATTGTGACTTGGGTAATTTTTACGGAAGAAATGACAGCACATTATGAGGATACGAAAAACAACACTTGTTTTAGCCAATTGATAAACCTCAAACAAAAGGGTTCAATGAGAGAGCACATTGAGGACTTCCAAAAATTGAATATAAGGATAAAAAATATTCCAGAGGAGCATAGGATTGATATGTTCATACGGACTTTAAAGGATAACATCTAACATGAGGTTCGCCTTTGGGAACCTGACTCGTTGGAGAAGGCATTTAAGTTGACAAGAAAAATGGAAAGCAAAATTATGGCAACAAGGAAGCCTACCACTCACAACTATAAGGATGGAAGTGTTGTTTCCCCCAACCATCCACAACCTACAAGGTTGACACCCCAACAATTGGAAGAAAAAAAGCAAAAGGGCTTTGTTATAGTTGTGATAGCAAATACACTAAAGGTCATAACTGTGCTAAGAAGAAATTATTTTACATAGATTGTGAAGAGGAGGAAGAAAAGGAACAAGAAACACCAAAAGAAGAGGATATACACCAGGTACAAACCCTAGAGAAAGAAGAAATGAATTCAACCATATCTTGTAATGCATTGGTTGGAATTACCACTCCTAAAACTATCAAGATAGAAGGACATATCAAGAAGAAAAAGGTAATAGTGTTGATTGATTCAGGAAGTACCCATAATTTTATTCATTGTAAGAGAGCCAAGGAATTGAATTGCTTCTTATATCGAACACTAGAGTGTCAAGTGATGGTTGCAAGTGGAGGAACCATAAATTGCTCTGGAAAGTGTCATAATATCAAGCTATCCATAGGAGAATATGTATTGAATAGCCCAATGCTTTCCATTCCAATGGGAGGTGCTAATGTTGTACTAGGAGTCCAATGGCTACAATCCTTGGGTACCATATCTTTTAATTTTCAAGAAATTTTCATGATTTTTTCTGTAGATGGAAAGGAAGTTGAATTAAGGGGTATTGCAGGGAAACCGGGAAAGATAATCAGCTCTAACAGTATGAGAAAGCTTCTAAAAAAGGAACAATGAGGTGTAATTGCACAACTATGTTCACTAGATGTTTCCACATCGAAATCACCTATTTCTCTAGATCTCCAAAACATCTTGGACAATCATTCCAAGGTATTTGAGACTCCCAAAGGTCTCCCACCTATTCGTGATCAAGATCATGCTATTCATTTGATTCTAGGAAGTGTTCCTCCAAACATCAGGCCGTACAGATATCTGTATGCCCAAAAGAGTGAAATTGAACGTATTGTTGCAGAAATGCTAGAGGCTGGTATAATTCAACCTAGTCAAAGTTCTTTCTCTGCTCCAGTAGTATTAGTGCACAAGAAGGATGGATCATGGCGCATGTGTCTGGATTATAGGGAGCTCAACAAGCTCACTATTAAAGATAAATTTCCATTCCTGTCCTTGATGAATTATTGGATGAATTGCATGGATCAATTTACTTCACCAAGTTGGATCTTCATTCAAGATATCATCAAATCAGAATGAAGATTGAAGACATTCTGAAAACAGCATTTAGAACTCACGAGGGTCATTATGAATTTTTGGTCATGCCTTTTGGCCTTACCAATGCACCTTCTACATATTTTAAGTTGATGAATTCCATTTTCAAACCATTCCTTAGAAAATTTGTGTTAGTATTTTTTGATGATATACTAATCTACAACAAGTCTTAGAAGGATCATGTTGAACATGTTGACAGGGTGCTACAACTATTGGAGGAGAAACAATTATATGCAAAAAGCTTCAAATGTTTCTTTGGAGTACAAGAGGTGGAATATCTAGGTCATATTGTATCTCATGAAGGTGTTAAGGTAGATCCTAGCAAAATTAAAGCCATTAACGAATGGAAGATCCCCACATCCATAAAGCATCTGCGAGGATTTCTCAGGTTGACAAGGTATTATCGCAAGTTTGTTAAGAATTATGGGAGAATAGCAGCACCTCTAACAACATTATTGAAGAAAGATGCATTTTCATGGACTCTAGAAGCAACAAAGGCCTTCAAACATCTTAAAGAGGCCATGTGCCAAGCACCGGTCTTAGCTACACCGGACTTCACAAAAACCTTTATTGTGGAATGTGATGCTTTAGGAAATGGAATTGGTGTTGTTTTAATGCAAGATGAAAGACCCATTGCTTTCGAAAGTCGTCCAATCAAGGGAAAGTATTTACACAAAGCTATTTATGAGAAGGAAATGTTGGAAATACTACATGCACTTAAGAAATGGCGACCCTACTTAATGGGAAGACACTTCAAGGTAAAAACGAATCATGATAGCCTTAAATACTTTCTAGAACAAAGATTATCCTCTGAAGAGCAACAAAAATGGGTCACAAAGATGTTGGGTTATGACTTTGAAATCATCTACAAAAAGGGGAAGCAAAATGTGGTGGCAGATGCACTCTCAAGAAAGGATGAGGATGTGGAAGCATTGTTGTGCGCCATTTCTATTATCCAACCAGATTGGATAAACGAAGCAAGGGAGGAATGGAAGAATGACGAAGAAGTGTGGGCACTTATTCGAAAG
>Ga0115851_101770_pt1 | contig 11490 bp, 7 predicted proteins | sample InSIn2gowninarea_FD_83865 | JGI IMG/M metagenome (GOLD analysis project Ga0115851, IMG submission 83865)
TGAAGATGAAGCTTCCTTTTGAGCTACCTGTAAAAGGATATCCATGCCTTAATGTACTTTTTCTCCTTCCTTGTAGATGGCATTCTTTACTTTTTCTCCTTCCTTTTTCCTAGTTTTTTCATAAAAGAAGGGGTTGTTCATGCAATAAATACATTCATATCAATAGATCTATCAAGTTCATCTTCAGTATAGGTCTTTGCCTCATAGAAAGATTGTCTTTCAAGATCATCTGTCCCAAATTCCACATGTAATATTCTGCATTCAGATAGGTCAAACAATGAAACAACGGGAGAGGAAGAATCTGGAGGTTTAAACACTAGAAGATTTGGGTCACTATTGCCTTTTGGAGATGAAATAATTCTTATTGCCTTCTGGCGATGAAACAACTCATGTATAGTTTTAAAAATTCAAAATTCTTAAGAAGCCACTATTTTTCGTTGCTTTTCCTGAGCAAAAAAAAAATGAAATTTAAAAAATGAATACATGGGTTTTCTTCAGAACGAGGCTAATTAGGCTTCACATGGGTAGTTTTCTCAAATTCGTTTCTATTTGGGATATTTTCCTCATCCTTTAAACCCTTATTTTGTAGATTTCGTGGGAAAGTTGTTGAAGTCAACTCTGAGTTTAATGACTCTCCTGGTTTAATTAATGGAAGACCATTCGATGGTGGATGGATAGAAAAAATACACATGAATCATGTTGCATATGTGGACTCATTGTGGGATGTAGATCAATATACGACATTCTGTGAAAATGAGGACTCTAGTCATTAAGCAACAACTTCTCTCTTTGATGAACTGTAATGATTTTTGGAAGTTCTTTAATTCATTGTTTCAGGAGGTTAGAGTCAAGAATTTTTATTTTCTATCCTTTCATTAAGATTTCAAAGAAATGTATTAATTGTTGCTTCCTAGGAGTTGGAGCAGTGTCCTTGAATTAAAGAATATTGATATGAGAATGTCTTTCTTAGAGAAGAGTTTGTTTAAAAAAAAAAACTCAAAATTGATTTGAAGGATATAGAGCAATATATTTTCCAAAATTGATTGTTCATTTCATAATTTGAGGATCTTTGAAGGCAAAGTGGATAATGATTTTCAGAAATAGATTTCAGTGCTAGAGCTAAAACTCAATAATCAAAATTGAAATTTGACATTTCAGTTCAGTATCTCTCTTTGTTTTTATGGGTATACAACAATGGTCCAAATCAGCATTCCAATTAGAAAAACAAATTTGTTCCCATCACTCCGGAATACATAGTTCAAGCCAAAAGAATTTCATTGATAGGTAAGGAATACTACAAAGAGAAACACTTTAAAGAGAGAGGATGGAATTTCTTTTTTAAAAAATAGGAAAAAGGAAGGAGAAAAAGTAAAGAATGCCATCTACAAGGAAGGAGAAAAAGTACATTAAGGCATGGATATCCTTTTACAGGTAGCTCAAAAGGAAGCTTCATCTTCAAGGGTCAGAGCCACATGCACATCAGCAGGTCAGTCAACATACAGGGACAAAATATCAAAGCGACAGAGGCAAGCATGAAGACATGCTTGAACATCAGCAAGGGGAAGATATTAGCCCTCAATTTTGGTCATTTTTGTTTATCATAAACCCACTTAATTACCATCATATTCCACCTTATTCCACTCATATATGATTCATTTTACCTTTATTTTGCAGAACTGAAAATTCTCGTAATTTCTCCATTGAAGTCATACTTGGAGGACACCTGGGTGCCAACTAAGCATGGATTTAGAAATCTTTAGAACTAAGAACATATGTGTACCTATTGGTTCGATCAAACCGAGCTAAAACAGGCCCGATAAACTCTAGTCAAACATGACCTGATGTCCAGAAAATCCCTAGGAAATAGGCCAAAATTAGTGATATTTAGGATTTTTCAAAATTTCGTGTAACTCGATGGGTGGATTCGACCAGGATAGATGGGATTAGGGTAGATAAAGCTATTAGAGACTTTTTAGTCAAGTTTGTTTATTATTTCTCTATTTAAACCAAGACTATTGAAGGCTTAAGAATGTAGAATTTATGTACTCTCATTTTGGGACTCTTTGAAGACTGGAATTTAATTGAAGAACTTGTTTCATTTCAATTTGATGTTCATGTTTGGTTGATTTATTGAAGTTTTTGTAGCTGACAATTCTTCAAGTATGAAAGGCAAGGGTGGAGGCCCCCCACATCAAGCTAAGTGCACTTCTTGGTTAAATTTTCATAGTTTTAATAAATTAGTTCTTGTTTCAAATGTATTTAGATGTGTGATGATTGTTTAATGAATATTGGTTTAATTCTAATCTATATATGAATGGACACACATGAATTTAAGTTAAATTCCCCTTCTATTTGATATTAAACTAAAAATGAATTTCATTCTCCTTTTCTTATTAGAAGTTATTTTTACATTTTTAGTTTGAAGCAATGGTGATTATGATAGAGTAGAATTGTCAAGAAGAATAATATGGACCTCCTTAGTTAGGAGCCTCTTCTTTTGCATCTTATGCATCATAAACCATTGCTGATTAGTGATTTGGATTTCTCTTCATGTAAGTAGTATTGTAGGGAAGGACAACCTAGTTTTCCTAAGTTAGGAGCCTCATCCCTCACATATTACATAAGTGAATTAGAAATTACTTAATTAGATTTTATATTTGTAATATGCATTTCTTTCAATCTTTGTATTTCATCTTCTAAAATTGACTACAACTAAAATCTGTATATTTTGGACATGCTTCCAAGATTACAAGCCTAGATTGATAGTTAAATACTTGTGTTAATTTGCATAGTAGATTGACCCAACGGCGGTTACTGCCAACATGTGACCACACAATACATATGGTGGCCAGCATAAAGTGTAACCGTTTGGATTAACCCTGCTGGGTAATACACCTATGTAACCACTACCATTAAACCGCCAAGTCAATGGTTTCAAAACCACGTAGTATTAGCACTAAGCACGATTAGTGCTTAATTAAACGTGCTTGACCACTAATTATTCTTGCATTTAATTTGGCAGACTTTTAGCAGTCCCTCCAATTTTGGAGATTCCTCCAGTTTTAGCAAGACTAACTGGAGTTCCTCTAGTTTTAGTGGAGGTTTACTAGGAGAACCTGTTTTGACCATAACTTGGGCAAAATTCAACCAAATTGGGATCAGAAAAAAGATGTTCCCAGATTATTTGGATGCTTTGAACAAAATGGAATAGGCTGCAAAGGTAGAGAGAAACTTTTGTATGTGATTTTTCCAAGTTGAAGTTTAAGGAAGCTTAGGGTCACTAGGAAAGGAGGTCAAGCCTAGATCAATTGGAGTCCAATTGTAGAGTTTGGAAAGTCATTTTTGGTGTTTTTGGGGATTATGAATCCAATGGAGTAGGTTACAAAACCATTGGAGCATCGTAGGTGCATGTAATCATAGAATTGACTATTAATCCAAAGAGGGCCTCGCCATTGAAGCAGGTCCAAGGAGATATAGCCTAGGAGGAGGAATCACTATGCTATGGATAATAGTATGGAATTGGGCAAAGAAATTAAAGGATTGTGTGGAGAAATAAAGGGAAATAAATCAATTTAAATGATGAAGTTAGAGACCAAGATTTGCTCTATGCCAAGCTTCCCATTCTCTCCAGAAAATCCCACTCATTTCACAAGTGGCAAGAAAGAGTCAATCCCATAAATTTATTAACAGTTAAAGGATTACAAGGATAGTTAAACTCAGGATTTTTTAAGATCTGTCACCATAGATACACGTTCCCACATGGTGCCACCTGTAGATTTTGAAATGCCGAGAGAAGATTTCTAATTGAAATTGTATTGTTTAACATAAGAAAACAACCATTTCCCATAAACTTCTATAAGTTTACTTGCAGTTGATCAAAGATCAGGTAATTGAGCAATTTCCTAATGCATGGTTGTATGTGAAAACACAGAGTTTTCTATACATACAAAGAGAATAATTTTTCCTATTTTTATACACACAGTGGGCATAATTTTTACCTATTCTCATATATATACAGTGGCAAATTTTTTCCATCCATGTGAAACATTGAGAATTTTCGATACAGGTGAGATTTAAATGGAACTATGAGAGAAATATCTACTCGTCAAAAATTGTTTCATGATCAACCAGAGCTTTTGTTGCAATTTGGTTTAGATTAATTTCCTGTCCTAGTCTAGATTTATGGCTCAAGAGTGAACACTCCTATTTGACACAAGTCTATTGCCATCATTAGCAAGTTGGTATATTTTAGCAATGCTGAAATGATCATATCTTTTCTTCACATGACAAGCATATCAAGTTTTTTTTTTTTGTTTTTTGGTGGCCGGTGTTCTAGCATGGAAAGATCCCCATGTTTTGGTCCCTGCTCTACAGATAGCAGAATTTCTTCTCAAAAAAAAATTAGTCCTGATACTTTTCCCAGGTTTTTCATAAGAGAAGGGGTTGTTCATGTAATAAATACATTGATATCAGTAGATCTATCAAGTTCATCTTCAGTACAGGTATTTTCCTTGCAGAAAGATTATCTTTAAGGATCATCTATCCCAAATTCCACATGTAATACTCTACATTCAGATAGGTCAAATAGTGAAACAACTGGAGAGGAAGAATCTGGAAGTTTAAATACTAGAAGAGTTGGTTCACTATTGCCTTCTGGAGATGAAACAATTCCTATTGCCTTCTGGAGATGAAACAACTCATGCATAGTTTTAAAAATTCGGAATTGTTGAGAAGCCACTATTTTTCGTTTCTTTTTCTGAGCAAATGAAAATGAAATTTAAAAAATGAAAAATTGGGGTTTCTTCAGAACAAGCCTAATAAGGCTTCCTATGGGTAGTTTTCTCAAATTCATTTCTATTTGGGATATTTTCCTCGTCCTTTCAACCCTTATTTTGTAGATTTCATGGGAAAGTTCCTAAAGTCAACTCTGAGTTTAATGGCTTTCTTGGTTTGGTTAATGGAAGACCATTGGATGGTGGATGGATAGCAAAACTACACCTAAATAATGTTGTAGATGTGGACTCATTGTTGGATGTAGATCAATATACAACATTCTGTGAAAATGAGGACTCTAGTCATTAAGCAACAACTTTTCTCTTTGATGAACTGTAATGATTTTTGGAAGTTCTTTAATTCATTGTTTCAAGAGGTTGGAGTCAAGAATGGGTTTTTAATAGTAATTTTAGACAGAACTGAAAATTCCTGTAATTGTTCCATTGAAGTCATACTTCCAAGACACTTGAGTGCAAGCTAAGCATGGATTTAGAAATCGTGGGAGCTAATAATGGACGTGTACCTATTGGTTCAATCAAACCGCGCTAAAATAGACCCGGTCAACTCTAGTCAAACATGACTTGCTATCCAAAAAATCCCTAAGAAATAGGCCAAAATTAGTGATTTTTGGGAATTTTCCAAATTTTGTGTAACTGTATGGTGGATTCAACCAGGATAGATGGGATTAGGATAGATAAAGCCATTAGAGAATTTTTATTCAAGATTGTTTATTATTTCTCTATTTAAGCCAAGACTATTAAAGGCTTAAGAATGTAGAATTTATGTAATCTCATTTTGAGACTCTTTGAAGACTGGAAGTTAATTGAAGAACCTGTTTCATTTCAATTTGTTGTTCATGCTTGGTTGATTTACTAAAGTTTTTGTAGATGAGATTTTTTCCAGTGTGCAAGGCAAGGGTGGAGGGCCCCCATACCAAGCTAAGTGCACTTCTTGGTTAAATTTTCATAGTTTTCATAAATTAGTTCTTGTTTCAAATGTATTTAGATGTGTGATGATTGTTGGATGAATATTGGTTTAATTCTAATCTACATATGAATGAATACACGGGAATTTAAGTTAAAGTACCCTTCTATTTTATATTGAACTAAAACTGAATTTCATTCTCCTTTTCTTATGTGAAGTTATTTCTACATTTTTGGTTTGAAGCAATGGTGAGTATGATAGAGTAGAATTGTCAAGAAGAATAATATGGACCTCCTTAGTTAGGACCCCCTTCTTTTGCATCTTATGTGTCATAAATCATTGCTGATTAGTGATTTGGATTTCTCTTCATGAAAGTAGTATTGTAGGGAAGGACAACCTAGTTTTCCTAAGTTAGGAGCCTCATCCCTCACATATTACATAAGTGAATTAGAAATTACTTAATTAGATTTTCTATTTGTAATATGCATTTCTTTCAATATTTATATTTCATCTTCTAAAATTGACTACAACTGAAATTCGTATATTTTGGACATGCTTCCAAGATTACAAACCCAGATTGATAATTAAATACTTGTGTTAATTTGCATAGTAAATTAACCCAATAGTGCTTACTGCCAACATGTGACCACACAATACATATGGTGGCTAGCATAAAGTGTAACCATTTGCATTAACCCCGCCGAGTAATACACCTATGTAACCACTACCATTAAACCGCCAAGTCAACGGTTACAAAACCACGCGGTAATAACACTAAGCGTGATTAGTGATTAATTAAACGTGCTTAACCACTAATTATGCTTGCAGTTAATTTGGTACACTTTTAGCAGTTCCTCCAATTTTGGATATTCCTCCAGTTTTAGCGGGACTAACTAGAGTTCCTCCAGTTTTAGTGGAGGTTTACTAGGAGAACTTATTTTGACAATAACTTGGGCAAAATTCGACCAAACTGGGATTAGAAAAAAGATGTTCCTAGGTGATTTGGATGCTATGAATACAATGGAATAGGTTGCAGAGGTAGGGAGATAGTTATGTATGTGATTTTTCCACATTGAATTTTAAGGAAGCTTAGGGTCACTAGGAGAGGAGGTCAAGACTAGATTAGCCAGAGTCCTATTACAGAGTTTGGAAAGTCTTTTTTGGGGATTTTGGGGATTTTGAATCCATTGGAGTAGGTTTCAAAGCCATCGGAGCATTGTAGGTGCATGTAATCAGAGAATTGACTATTAATCCAAAGAGGGCCTTGCCATTGAAGTAAGTCCAAGGAGATATAGCCTAGGAGGAGTCAACTCCTTTATCAAAACATTGTGTTAAGTGTTTATTTTGATGCTTTGTTGTACATTTGTTTGTTGTTATTCAACACTTGATTTTTATGTTATTTTTCTCATGAAATTAATATAACGCTTCACAAAATTTACGTGTGTTCATTCACAAACACCATAAGGGAACCTATGCACAGGAAGAAAAAGATAAACATTTGATTTTAAAGATGAAGTTGAAATAAGAACAACAAAAACTAACATTCAACAACAGATCAATAGATTATCCCAAGGTGGTGATACCAAAGCTAAGGAAGCATATTATTACATTTATGATCATTGTCAGTAAGATCCTATCACCATTTAGCTGTCCCAAATGTGGAGGTGGGAGGCTCCTATGAAGCTAAAATGTTTTATTTGGTCTTTTGTTCACAACCATATCCTAACTTGGGACAACCTTTCCAAGAGAGGTTTTTTGGGCTCAAGAGTTTGCCCTCTTTGTAGATTGACAAGTGAGGACACTTCCCACTTACTTTTTTCTAGTCTTTTTTCTATCTCCATCTGAGAGGAAGTAACTTTATTCCTCAAGATCACTTTGCATATGGAAAAATATTCTATTATTTCATGTCTTCATTGTTGGTCCTGTCGACATCTTGAATATAGATAAATCCCACTATATATTTTCTTGGGTATTTGATGTTGTCAAAATCCATGTATTTTTTAGAATTTTGTCCCGGTTTTGAGAGTCACAACACTGAGAATCATGGATTATGTTTTGGAAATTGGCCCTCTAAAATCTATGAGCACCATATGTAGTTGCGCTCATCAACAACTTGAAAATATATATCCTATTGGTCTTTTTTATGGTGCCTCTATGAGTGGTGTATGCATAGGTGGTGCTATTATCATCCTTAACAATTCCAAGACTTTTCACTTATTTTGTTCTAGAGGTATTAGCACCAATATGACAGATTAGGTGTTGGCTTTATGGGGTATCTTGTGATGTGCCTCATGGATTGTTGTGGATGATATTCTATTTTCTAGTGATTCAAAGGTTTCCATTGAATAATCCATGGGGCATCACTCTCTATCTGTGCCATCGTTAACACACTTTATCAAGAAAATTTCATCCATGAAGGCATGTTTTAACTCCATATCCTTCAACCACAATTTTCGTGAGAAAAATGTTTTGGAAGATTTTATTTCTAACCACATGGTATCTATTGTGCCTGGATAATTTCAATTGGAGTGCCTAGTCGAGGTCACTACCATTAGCTCTAGAGCCTTCATATTTTCTTGAAGGCCTATTTTTTACTATTATATTTCTTACTTGTCGAACTCTGTTGTTTTGTATTTGATAGTGGGTCCTTGTCCTATCTATTTTTAGTAGTAGGGCTTTCCTATTTGCATCTCCATAGTCCATTTTTTTATTAACAAGGTATTGGTTTTCTTCATTGTTTATTTCTCCTTAGATGGGAGGCATACCTCTTGATATCTGAAATTAGGGTGATTTTTATATCTTACTGCAGTTTTTTTGGTTATATCTAGCTATATCATGAGTGAAATAGACTCTAGATAATGCGACCTCTTTTTTTTTCTTTTTTCTTTTTTTCTTTTTTTTTTCTTTTTTTTTTTCTGTTGAAAAAAATAGGTTAGTGGTGTTCTTGAATTGAGAATTCAATCAAATAGTCAACCCTTTTATAGAACTCATAAAACTTCTATGCCCAATTTATGTCATTCTGTCAAATGTCTAATTTTGTATAGAATTATACAATTCTATATAGTTTTTGGATGATTCTAGATTCTTTTTTAGACTAAATTGGATTCTGAAAGAAGCATGATGATCGATGTTTATAGATGAACAAGCTTACAAGAATGAAAAGTCTTGATGATGTATTTTCAATGTACATAATTAATGTTATGTGTTTTGAGAACTTATGAGCATGTTGCAGTTAATGTTGGGTATATGGAAAGGATAGGTTCTGAGAAGGATTTTATGTGAGTAGATTGATGAAAATGTTTGAATAATGGAAAGAGTGTGTCGGGTTGATGAGAGTTTTATGACAATAATATCATAATGAAATTTGAAAATATATATTAACAAACAGGTGGATCTAGTTTGAAATATTATAAAAATTCATCCACATAGAGTTGAAGGAGGAGGTGGGTGCATCCAATGAGGTTGGCATCCCAATCAGGTTGAAGCCTATAGCAATTTGAAGATTTATTATCACTGAGGTTGGTTCCTTAATTAGATTCTAGCCTATAGTGAATAATTTCTTGCACATTTTTGAGGTTGGTGCCTCAATCAGGTTATAGACTACTATAAGTAGTTTCTTGCATATATTGGAGGTGGGTGAATCCAAAAGGTCCATGGCTATAGAAAAAGAAGAAGAGGAATTTGTGGTTTTCTCCTGTAAGGATTTACATGTAAAACTCGAGTCCTCTTGTGTTGATGTAATGGATTCTTGATGCATCATTGATGTGTTTATGGATTATTGATGTTTTTTTCTATTAATTGATATGATAGAAATGGTTATGGTACATTTCTACATAATTGCTTATTGTGAAAATGTGTTGAAATGATAAAATTTCCATCACACTGATTCACCCTGTTGGTACCCAAATTGTGTGGTGACAAATAACTATTTAGAAATATATTCACTAACGATCTAAGGATCCTCCTTCTTTATGATAGAGACTAACCCTTTCTATCCATAAGGGGTATTCCATATATTTAATGTCTTTTAACTAGATTTTCTACAATAACAAATAAATAAGGCCAATTTATAAATCAAAGAATCTTTATTTTGAAATTGATATTTAAGAAAATAAAGGTGGTAGGGGTCACAATATGTGAAACTTATTAAATAAACACATGATTTATGAATAAAAATTAGATTCTAAATATGTATCACGATCCATGACATAATGGTTAGTAATGAAATTAAAATTAAAATAATGACAAAGGGAAAAAGAAAAGTTAAAACATGTTGGGTTGTATACATCCAACTAAAATGTGCAGTAAAATCATATGATATCACGTACCTATATCATTTTAACCTGCAACAAGTAGATTATAATGTTGAGCTAATTGTTTATAAATGATATATATTTGAGAAATATTAAATCAATATTATGTATGAAATATTAACAATGTGGTTATGTCATATCATTCTTAATCATTCATGTATGCCAATGAAAGAAGGTAAAGTAAAAGAACATCCAAGTAAAATAAATAAATAAATAAACAAAATGAACGATAATTGGTATGAATTAATATTCAAATGAAACATGCAAGGAAATCATAGATATCATGTATCAACTACTACTCACAACAAGGAAATCATGGATATCAAGTATCAACATATTCCTACCTACAACATGTCATTCAAATATGATCTAAACCATCCAAATAGCATGTATTTAAAAAGCATTAAATCAAGTTATGTGTGTTAGATTTATTGTATGATCATGTAAAATTAATAATGATTCATTTTGAACTAGTAAATAAAAATATAAAAGAGACAAGAATACATAAAAGGAAAAACAAATTAAGTCATGATAGTATAATTAAAATCTCACAATCATAATGAAGTAGGACACCAAAAAATGTATGTTATGGCTTCAAAGAAATAATTTTTCACTTCTGCAACCTACTATCCCATTCTCGAATGAGAAATCAAGGTTTTATATACAAAAAGGTTTAATAATTGTTGTGTAGTTGTCTATTTTGAATGCATAATCAAAGAGGAAAATATAAATTATTTTGGGAAAACATTTCGCCTTGTTATGGAAACTTCCCCACATTTCTTGGACAACATAGTTATGATTATGATTATTAATTAGTTTCGTTATATGTGTAATTGTGATATCTAATTAGGAATGCAAATCATTACTAAATAAGAGATTGTAGAAGTTAGTGTACTAGTTTTATAATCACAAGTGTGACATTCATCTAAGAGTAAAGTTAAATTGAAAATATGGAGACTAGCTATTAGGGATTTTATTTCTCTCTTTTGAAAGTGGGGAAGTAGTTAACTCCACCAAGGCTATGGAAGTTTACTCGCAATAGAGAAATATATGTGGTACTAGGTTATACGAGTGCGTAATCATCCCATAATCATTTAAGTTTCTTCAAAATGGGGCATGTTAATATCTCTGTCGGGGCTCTGAATTCTTTCTGATAGTAGAGAAAGCTCAATGGTATTGGGTCAAATCGAGTGCACAATCATCCTATAATTATTAATGAAATAAAACTAAAGCTTATGCAGCATATGTTGAAATGCGAATGAAAAAATGATCAAATTCCTTTAGTTAGGATACAAGATGACTTTGTGGGGGCTATGGACGTTCGCTGGCAACAAGGTAACATCTAATTCTAGAAACTCATGTAGTGGATACAAAAGAGAGAAATAAAATCCCTAATAGCTAGTCTCCATATTTTCAATTTAACTTTACTCTTAGATGAATGTCACACTTGTGATTATAACACTAGTACACTAACTTCTAC
>Ga0115851_101772_pt1 | contig 11482 bp, 16 predicted proteins | sample InSIn2gowninarea_FD_83865 | JGI IMG/M metagenome (GOLD analysis project Ga0115851, IMG submission 83865)
AAAGGGAGAGAGGGAGAGAATGAAGACGTGGAAGCAGAGATAAGCTGATTATCAGGGAACGGGAATCAGGATAAAAATCTGGCAGAAAATGAAGAGCAATCAGGGCCCTCCGACCAGCTCGTGATTTATGCAATGCAACTATCATGCCCTCCAAAAAAGGGACTCGTGCAGAAAGCATGGCAAGAAGAATAACCGTTTACCTCAAAGCATCCCGATAAGTCCAGCTTGCACAGGTGACTTGGATTCGTCGTTATGACGTCGCGCAAATCCTGATCCGATAACCATTTGCAGCTGTTCAGGTTCAGGGTTTTGATAAGGGCTGCTTCTCCACCTTCATCATCATCATCTTCTTCTCCACCACTCGTGAAGTAGTCGTCTTGTCCCTCTTGGTTACCGTCACCCTCCTCATGACCAGGAGCAGTGGGAGATGACGGTGCAGGTGAATTAATGTGATTACCTGATCCCCGCCGCGTGGAATCATTTTCTCCTGATTCATATGATTCAAGCGAATGAGAGGGAGGTGGGGATGGAGTTGTGTGACTTCTTTCACACAAGTGGCCATATAGCTGCAGGTCCTCCTGATTCTTCATCTTCGTATTCTGCTTCTTCTTCTGCCTTATGATGACTCCGAAGGAATGGGAATTAAATCCTAATGAGGTAACCTCTCGCATATCCAGCTGATCCATTTGCTGGAAGTATGAGTTGATCAGGCTGCAAAAGGTTCGACTTACTCGACGCATCCTGAAGAGGTCAGTCAGATGCAAGTGAATCAGGATACGGTCGAAAATCACATCCCTCCAGGGTAGAGAAGACAATGATGATGATAATGATGCTGACGACGAAGAAGAAGAGGAGGCGGAGGAGAGGATGCAACTTCCTGCTCCGGGTGTCGGTAAATCATTTTTAATTGCTTCAGATGGCTGTGATTTCGATGACAGGAGGAAGTAATCATCCGATCTTGTCTCCTCTTCGATCACAATGAGGGAAGAACACTTTCCACAGATCACATGCATGTTCGCGTTCTTGTTTCACCCTCCCGGAAAAAACCAATCTCATCTCAATCCGGAGCAGGTTAGTCTGGCAGCAAAAGTGTAAGTGTGTGCAATCGTTCCCCAGGTGCGGGCATAAAAGCGGGCTCCTCTCTTTCCTCTGGTCAGTCGTAGACATGTACGGGCAAAGGCTGACACATTTTAGGCGATACACACACTCCGGGCGATGCATAGTGGTTCTTTTTCGCATCCTCCTGCGCACACCACTGCCTTCCGCCTGGTTCCCCTTCACCCTGAAATTCCCCTGCTGATGATGCCTCGCATGTCGCCTCTTTCCTTTTTCTTTCCTGCCGCAATCCTCCTCCTGCTGGTGCTTGAAGATCGCCTTACATGATCTTGTTTGCCCTCCTCATCCTTCAGGACCCGATGTCCTGACATTGACATGATTAGGGAATGAGATTGCCGATCCATTGCAACGGCTTATAAAGACGCATATCACCGTTGTTGACTCCTTACACCACTCCCTGCCCACACAAGGAAAGGAAAAGGGGATCAGGAGGGCGATGAGGAGAGAGAGAACGAGTCAGTTACACTTGAGATCTTAATGGGAAGACCGGGACATTTTTTATTTTCTCTTCTCGCTCGTATTATTTCTTCTTCTCCCATTCCAGTTGAAGATTACAAGGAGTGAATTCTTACCTGACCTTATGTAACAAATGATTGGACCAGCCTTCTAATGAAATGGTCGTGATCACGATCACGACTGCACAAATAGCGAACGCACTTATGCACATTTCCCTTATTTTCTACCTCTCCTTCCAGATCGTGAATCAGCTGTTCCCCTCTCTCTCTCACTCTCTCTCTCTCACTATCTGCCTCTTTCTCAATCTTTTCTTGACTGTTATTGTCTTCTCTTGATCTTCTTCTCTGTCTCGTCCTTCCACCCCGATGCCGTTTGCAGCGTATTTCATTCGTTATTACCGTTGTTACCTGTTACCTTTGTTACTTGTTCATATCCTTCAAATATGTGTTGATGATACATAAAGTCTGGCTGAACATGTGATATGAGGGAAGGCAGCATGCTGCTCAAGAAACCGTATCCTATCATCATTTGTGATTCCCTCACGAGCCAAGAAGAAGGCTGGAGGGACAGACAAGGAATGCAGGAGATGAAGAGCTAATTTGGCGACGCTTTGCGAGACGTAGCAGATGGATGCTCTCCAAAGTGGGGATGAGGGACGAAGAAGTACTTTTTTTTCGCACTTTGTGAAAGTGCATCCAAACAGAATCACAGGTCCAGTAACCAATAAACGTCAGGCAGTTCTTCTTCTCTCTCTCCCCTTTCACTGTGTCAAGGTTCGTGTATGTGTTTGTATGTATTTGTGTATGTTGCCTGTGTTTGTATGTATTCCTTGACTTGTTAAATAATCTCCAATCATGTTAATGATCATGACGACAGTCACATGCAGTCAAAGAGTAGGGAGGGGAAAATGATGACTGCAGCTCAAAAGAATGAAGAAGAAGAAGAAAAAGAAGTGAAAAAAAAGAGATTCAAAACGAAACAACCACTTTCTTCTGTTTGCTGCCAAACAGATGATTCTTTTTTTTTCTCGACTACTGTTAGCAGGTCAATGTGGGAACCAGGAGAGAAGAATGTGGTAGCAAGAGAAGGAGGAGATGGTGGTCCTATGCGGGCCCTGCATCTGTACATCTATTGATGCTCACAACAGCTGCACACTTGTTATGCATGTTCGGAATACATGTGTGTAGTTGCGCATACAAAAACGGGAAAGAAGAAAATGTGTGTGTGAAAAAGAAAGAAGCACAAGTGATTAGTGAACATTCATGTGAGTCAATGTTTGATCGAGCATCTTTCCTTCTCCCGCTCGTTTTTTCTTCAGTTTGTTTGAACAGTGTTTGTTTCGGTACGCCGGTGATTGTTTACTAACCTCCGACTTCTTCACTTTTGGAAGGCTCTTGTTTCAGAAACAGTGGATCTGATGAATGAGCTGTGAATAGCTCAGCCCGGGACTCATTTTATGTTCCCTCCGGCCCCATCTATTCCGAACCACACACAGTGTGACACCAGGTCTCTATGGGTGCTCCTGTTTCCATCCAATGGCTCTGGGTGATGAGAGAGCATCTGAACGCTATGAGAGTGTTTTCGACATCATTTCCATTATCGTTAGGCAGTCTTTCCACTTGATTAGGTCTCCTCTCAGGAAGTCATAAGAGAGGAGGGAGAGTCCGCTGATGATGATAGTGATCACGAAATAGTTCCTGAGTCGTTAATCAATTTGCCCGCAACGAAATTGTAGTCCACCCCACTCTGCCTGTGTGTGTGAAGCGTATCAGTAGATCACCGATTTGGATGATTTTGCTTGTGGTGTCTCTTTTTTGTTCACCGTGAGATGCACCTTAAAAGAAAGTCCTGTTCTACATTTTCACCATGCTCTTCTTCTCTCACATCACTTGCAGAAGAGAGAGAGAGAGGGAGAGTTTGTTGCCTAACTCTCAACCCAGACTCGCTTATCGGCCCGCATCACTCCACTTACCCATATGCCGGCAGACAGTGCATGATGCCGGCTACTTTTCGCTCCTTTTTTCAGTCCATCATTTCGGTTCTCTCTCTCTCTCTTTCTAACGACCATTTTCAAAACATGCACACGAATATAGCAGAGATTTTACGGACGCAGTGAGAGAGATGAGAGAGAGAGAGAAAGTGCCAGACTTCCGTGTAGCGGTAAATTGACTGGCAGAAGAAGGAGCATCTTCTCGCTCCCGTCCCTCTCTAATGTCTCCTGCCACTCTCCACTCCTCATCCTCTCCGCATCGCAGATGGAACTGTCCGTATGTCAGGCTGTTATGTGGCTTCTAAAGTTAAACATCCAAACAACTGTAAATGACCGTCTCATGGGAAGCAAATGATCTCTCTTCTTTCCTCCCAGTCCTGATGCCTTGTGTATGTGTGCGTATGTTGAGAGGAACGAGGAGTGACACACTCAATCTTGCACATTTGCTCATTCTCACACAATACCTGATCATAAACGCTATTGCGAGAGTGAATGAAGGAGGAGGGGGAAGCGGTAGTTATGCTTCATACCCACACCATCAAAAAGAGGGGGAAAAAATCTGGTAGAAAGTGATAGTTGAAGAAGTGAGTGAAAAGTGAAAAAAAAAGTGAGAGAGAGAAAAAATCATAAGCATCACGAGGGATGCCCATTCTTTTGGTCAGTAGACATGCTCATGTCCGTCACTAACACACGCACAAGAATTTCTTTGACGTTTAGATAGCTCCTCTCCTCTCTCCCCGCTTTCTTGAATCACGAAATGGCGCAGTCCTGACTCACAGACACATTTATTGAACTCTGTTTCATGACTCATGATGGTCACGATGAAGAAGATAATGGGAAAAGGGGGAGTGTGATGATCTTCTCTGCCGGACTCCATACACACGTGAAGCAGGTGAGCAAAAAGGTACCCGAATGCAGCAGGGCAACCCGAACCGGACGGCGGAACGAGGGGAAGGCAGACGCGGAAGGGAGACACGATCTCATGTCGCATTATGTTTCCTTATTCTGTTTGTACACGTGTTCCCGTTATGAACTATCTCTCCCTCTCTCTCTCCCTTGTATCATGTTATCTAATGCATCACGTTTTCTTCCGATTGCCTCCTGATCTCATCAAAGTGTGTTTCCTTTACTGCGCTGCCGTTGTTTTGTGGCTTTGTTTTTTGTCTGCTGCTCTCATCCACTCATCCACGTCCTGCCAATAACCGTTCTGACTCCTTCCTCAGGATTCTGAGGTGAGGGAGCAGGAAACATGCACATACACACACACGCCACACATGTCTGCTGGTGCAAGAGATAGGGAATGAGTGCCAGCTGCCACTCAGCTATTCCATCAGGGAGAAAAGATTTCCTTCCTCTCTCTCCTCTCTCTTTCAAGCATGTTCCCGATGTCATGAATGAAGTCCACGTCCTGCTTTCCCTTACATCACACTTTACAAAACTACTTTCTTAAACTTTGTTGTACGAGACGTGCATGAACGAGCGGGAAGACTGCGGGGATGCGCGCGTACGCCGAGTGAGTGATGAATATTTCATTTGGTGGCCATCTGCTGCGCCTCATGTGGTAGTGTTTTCGTGTGTGTTCCCGATTCTCTCTCTCAGACAAATGAGCAGCCGGATCCTCATGTTACCCGGCCACCCCTTCTCCCAGCCTGCTATCTTGTCTTTGTGTTCTCCCCCACTGCGCTGCCCATTGAATAATGATCATGCCATTTGAGCTAATCGAAAACAAAAACTCCACGTCGCTACTCACCCAGCATCGAATGTGCCGGCTGCGCTGGGAAAGAAGAGCAGGAGCACTGCGGGGATAGCGGACTACTTCGGTCGTGATACACACTGGCGCAGTGAGGGAGCGATGTGGAGAGAAGGAGATCTCATCATTGACGTGATCTGATCAGATCCCGATCAAGTCCCCCCTTGCATGTGAAAGAGGGGAGGAGGTGAAACAAGGAGAAATGACCTGATGTGTAGCGGAAGGTGAGTGGTCAGTGATTAGAGACACTGACAAGAGGACGAAAAAAGAGATAGAATGAGGGAGGAAAAGGGGAAGCAAATCGCATTATCCTCCTCTCTGCTCGTTTGTTGTTCTTCTCCTTCTTTCCTCAATGATCGTCTCTCTCTCTCTCTCTCTCGTCTTAATCCAGTTTCCTTTCTTCTAAAGCATTAGCCCTTGTGCTGCACTAGTGTGATCATCCGTTACCGGGAAGCGTGCAGTAGGATGATGATGATGCCAGCTGAGAGAGGAGTGAAGAATTTGTTATTCCTTGTCCGAAATGCTTGTTTGTTCTGGACTCATGAGCTGAAGTGGAGAACAAAAACCAAACGAAGAGAGAAATGAGAGGGAAAGGAAAAAAGGGAAATCCGCTGACAGGCCAACTGAGCCAATAAACATACATATGAAAAGCATGATGAAGAGATGAGAGGGAGGAGAAAGGATGAAGAAAAATAAAAGAGAGTTGTACAAGAAGACTTTAAGAGCCGAGTGAAGTATGAGCACCAGTAAGAAAGAAGGAGAAAAGAGGTACATGGGATAGAGACGTAATAATTTGCTCCGCTACTCCAGCATAATATTTCCTGCAGTCAGTCAGACAAGCAGAGAGAGAGAGAGAGAGAGAGAGACAGCTGTTGCCTGCCGGGTACCGTTCCCCTTTCTCTCTCTCATCCTTTCGGTACTTCGGTAGTTCATTACGCTTCGCGCTTCATTCGTTTTTCTCCCCTTTCCCCTCCTTCATCTTTCACTTCACTTTCCCTTTCTCTCCCTCCTTGTTCACATGCTGTATGCATCTCATAATGATCATCATTCACTCCTTGTGATTCGAAGAAAAGACCCTGTTTTCCTGTCCCTCACTTTCCTCCCAAATTTCATTTGTTTGCATGACAGCATTCCCGATCTTTGCTCTTCTTTCCCGATCCTCTCACCATCAACAACACAAATGAAGCAATAAATGATCGTACCGGATCCCCACCATGTGCGAAAAGCATCATTACCGCTTGTCATTAGTGTCGTCAATGAGAACAGGCTTTCCATGTAAACAAATGAAACAGATGGCAGTGAAGATGCGGCATGCAGCAGCAGTGCCCTCCCATGCCTTTCACGGCAGCCCGACCAGCTGTTTGGATGGGCATGTTTGTTCGCTGCATTGTGAACGGTGTGTATGTGATTGTAGTGGTAACCAAACAGGGAAGCACGCGTGCACTCTCATTCCTATTGTCTATCCGGGATCTGCGAGAATGGGAGAAGAGGTACTCCTGCATCCTCCTGATCTCTTTTGTTCCCTGTCATGTCTGTCTGCGTAATCCTTCTGACGATTGTTGTTGTCTCTCCCGTGCCACCTCTTTCAAAGTCGGCATCCCTCTCACGGTATGCAAAGAAGAAGAATCATCAGTAGTGGTAGCGGCGGGAAGAAGCAGAAGAGTGTGAATAAAGAATGGCTGGTTCTGTTTCGGTGGATTAGATGAAAGTGGCAGCGCAAAAGGCGACGACAAAGAAAGTAATAATCAGAATCATGCCTTTCGCTTAGCCTGATGGAGACGCGATGTGTCTGTGCAGGTGAGTTAGGGACAGAATGGGACAAAAGAGAGACAAAACAAAGAGAAGGAATAGCAACAGAAACGGATTCATTCGGTAAGTGCTTCATTTTCTTGATTAGGAAAAAGGAAAGCAAACCCAGTGACCTGATGAGAGAGAAGCAAAAGGAAGGAGAACGAATTGGCTCCTGAGACACGGGAGCCATAATACAAGCATATTCGCACGACTCCTGCCCATGCCACCTCTCAATGAGTCAGTAGCCAAAGGAAGTAGAAATCAAAAAATAAAGACAGTCAGCAGGTGAGCCAACAAAGAAGTATATAATTGATTTCTTTAGGAAGATTTTTCCCCTACTGGTGACTCGGTCATCACTCTGATTCATTCTGAAATCACTTTTCTTTTCATGTGTATCTGATGAGGTTCAAATGGTCTTAATGGTAGAGGCAAATGAAGGAAAAAATAAAATGAATGCCCATACTGTAGGCAAGAAGATCAGGGAAACGATCAACTCACAATCAGTATGGATGTACAGTATGGATGTGCCTCCGGACACCGGATAGAGATGCATGACTTTTGTGTGAGCTCTGGTTTACTATGAGGAATTACCTGAAGAATTAGTTACGCTTCGCTCATCTCTCAAACCTATCTTTTGGGTCTCTCTCTTCTATTAGAAAGGAGCATCAGACGGACGGTTTGATAAATTCGTTGCCTTTTCCGTTCAAAGGTGCTATTTTCTACCACCTGATCAGATAGGATGTTGAAGACGAGGGAAGATGATGGAGGAAATGGGTACAAGAGACAACAACAAGAAGAAGAGGATGATGAGGAGAAGGCGGAGGAAGATTCACTTGACTCCGAACCACACGAACAAGTAGTGTCACTAGTTTCACCGTTTACCAACTTGTCTGCTGTCCTGCAAACAGATGCCGGTTGCTGCACAAATACACACACACAAACAGACTCATCGCCCGATCAATCGCTGTGGTCACTGCTATCCTGATGCGGCAGAGAGACAAGAGTTGTGCCTGCAGTCAGTCTTTCTCTTCTTTTTCCCACCCTCAAGGGGAGATACAGAAAAAGAAAGCATCATCATGGATGCGATGAAAGGAGGGAATGAGTGACAGGTAAAAAGATGACCTGAAGATGCTCTTCCCTTTTGTCAACCTGACACAGGGAAATACAGACGGCCACCATGTTACCCGCGGGAGACGCATGAGGTTCACGTTTACCGCCTCTCTCACATACGTGACTACTGGGAATCAGTAGATGGTCAAGCGTTGTGTGTGTATGTGAGTCATTGCTTCTCGTGTAATCACAGGATGCACTCCTTGCTTTTGTGATGCTGCCGCTTCTTTCTCCCCTTTTTTGTACCTCCATTCTCCACACACCGAATCCTTTCTCATTCTCTTCCACTGCTGTACTTCCGGATCCGATCCCCCATCCTGATCGATGGATCATCACTCTCTCATCATGTTTTCCATCTTATTTCTTTCTTTCTTTTTTGCTTGCAGAGCGTACCATGTCTGTCTGCTTTCTGGTACTCACAATCAATCACCGGCATTTGGATTGGAGATCCGCATCACTGAGTCTCTCTTTGTCCAAACATGTGTTCTTCTCTTTATCACACGCGCAAGTATGCCACGGCTGAAGCATGGGGGAAGAGAGTGTGAAAGGCTGGAGTCATCATCCAGAGTGGAAAGTGAAACCTCCGCTCACATCACACTAAAAAGGATATTTAGCTTGGAGAGAGGAGATGCTGAGAAATTGGAATCCAAGTGAAGGCAACAAGAATCATGCACAAGTACATGTATATGTTCATGTACACGTATATAAAGCATGATTTCATCTTCTCTTAGAACCGGTTGCGACAGTTATGCGATTGCATCACGCCGCCTGTTTGCCTCCCTCTCTGCATCCATGCATACAGGGACGGCATGAACGGCTGGTCTCACGTCTCATCTGATGCTGGGGTTAAAACGGTATGTCATGACTCATGGCAGACGAAGAAGGCAGAAAATTAACTCATTTGAGTGAAAATGAATTTAACTCGAGGATTGAAAGGAATAAGAAGAAACTTCTGTTATGGACATGGAAGTTGTCAGAAATGCATCGTTTTACTGATGCCTGATGTCAGTGCCGCTGTTGATGCAAAGTCACTCGTTCATCATCGACTGGAGGGACTGACTGGAAGGATGATTGCCTCCTCCTCATTCATGCTCTCTACCCCCTTCTCCCCATCAGCATGATGTTTCTGAAAAACCGTTAGGTCTAAGGTTAACTCGAGGGAAAAACAGATGGTAAAAGGGTGATACATGTTTATGAGTTAGATGAAAGTAAGTGAGAGACTTTCATGTGATCTTGTCGTCTTTCTTTTTTCTACTTGTGTCATGAGTCATGACAGTAAAGCACTGAATATACACATGCATATATTGCTATTTCGTTTTCTTTTTCAATTTTCATGAGAGAGAAGGCAAATGGGAAGAGGACGATCGGTAGAAGTTTGGATGAAGAAGAGGAGAGAGCGCGTCAGTAAAAGAGGAGTTAGCGAAGAGAGCGAGAGGAGAGTGAGAGAGAGAAAGAAGAAAATCTTGTTTTATGCCCAGTCAACCTCTTTATAAAGAAAAGGAGCGTTTTGAGAATCGTTTGAAAGAAGACTGAGAAAGCGAAAAAACACAACGCTGTCGGCTGCGGCGGTTCGTGTGAAACACACAAACGAGTGAGAGTCCCCGCGAGAGTCCACACGATCGACTGAGTGAGAGAGACCAGGACACGACTGTCTTTTCTCCACCACCGTTCCTCTCTCGCTCTTTACTTTCTTTTCGGGACACCAACTTCTTTTTCGGATAGACGCAATTGAATTTGCTGGCGTTTTTTACTTCTTCTCTCCCTCAACTTTTTTTTTACAGTCTTGCTCACCATCTCTCTTCCCATCTGAGTGACGCACGTACATCACTTGTGTGACATCATCGTCCAAAGTGCAACTTGTGACAGTTTTGTGTTTCTTCTTGTCCTCTTCTTCACAACTATTTCTTTCGGTATCCATTTTTTCAACACTGTTCTCGCAGATGGACGAATGATCAGGTGCATCTGATCTTCCAGACCACGATTAGAACAGTGTGTGCGAAATGAATCTCCACTCATTTCCATGCCTGATCCTGCAGACAATAGCCGTCCTGGTGCTATTTGTCGGGATCATCAACTCCTTCCCTCACCTCTCTGGCAGCCATGAACACAAAGTCCTCAAGTCAGTCGGGAGACATCATAATGTCCAATCCACGACAGCGATAGTGACAGCCATCGCCGTACCAACCAACAGCACCAGCTCAAGTCACTCCATAAGGAAGCGAAATGCTGCCACCCATTACTTTGGACCCGATCCTCTGAATCGTAATGTCCACTGGTGGAAGGACTGGTGGACACAGTACGTCAGGTCAGGACCTGGTGCACCCTCTCCTCTCGTCAGCAGTCCCACGTCCCTCTCTCCATCCCTGCTCTCTCACCCCTCCAACATCGTCCTATTTGATGAGCCACTGGATGAGAGTCCCGACGAGAGTGAGGTGCGTACTCTGGATTGAAAAACTTTGTTCTTCGTGACTGCAAGCGAGTAATGAACTTTCCTTCCTTGTCGTTACTTCTTTCACTCTCACAGGATTTCCGATCCGCGGACCTGCAGCAGCAGAAGGACGAGGAGATCCCGGACGAGGAATACGTGCCAATCGAACCTCTTCCCCGACCAGTCACTCCCCGGCCACCGGTGAAAGGCCGACCACCGCCACCACAGCCGCAACCACAGCAGCCGGTTTACATTGCACCCCCTGCTCCTCCCCGCAGGCCACCCGTTCGGAGACCGCTTCCCCCGCCAGTAACTCTTGCTCCTCCCGTTAAAGGACCACCACCAACCATCCCGATCTACATTCCCCCACCCACGACACGGCCGCCCGTCAAAGCTCCTCCTCAACCTCGTCCACCACCACAACCCGTTACTCGGCCACCACTACAGATCACAGAGGTACCGGAGTATATCGATGAACCTGAGACACTACCACCCCGACCGGTTGTAAGACCCACGGCACCGCCACCCATTAAAAGGCCACCCCCTGTCCAAGTGCCGCAGCTGCCTGATTACGAGGAGGTGCCACCGCCTCCGCCACCAACTACTCGAAGGCCATTCACTGCTCCTCCACCAGTCAAACAGCCGCCACCACCTCCTCCTCCCACTCGTCCCCCTCCACCCCGACGACCGCCTGTCCCACAGCAGACTGAAGCTCCCGAATATTATGATGAACCGGAAACTCCGCGTCCCATTACCATCCGTCCCATTACGACACGTCCGCCGGTAAAACAACCACCCCGACCCCAGCCTCCCCCACGTCCCGTCCCTCAGCAGCCAGAGG
>Ga0115851_101451_pt1 | contig 11467 bp, 12 predicted proteins | sample InSIn2gowninarea_FD_83865 | JGI IMG/M metagenome (GOLD analysis project Ga0115851, IMG submission 83865)
AGAAAAGACTAATCAAATCCTCGAAGACATGCTTCGGATGTATGTGATGAACCAACAAAAGAGATGGGAGGAGTTCTTACCCCTCGTGGAATTTGCTTACAATAATAGTTATCAGAGTTCCACCAAGATGGCGCCCTTTGAGTTCTTATGCAGAAGACCTTGAAGAACACCTCTCAGTTGGGACCGACTAGAGGACCGAGTATTAATAAGACCAAAAGTAGTGCAAGACATGGAAGAACAAATGACTATGATTAGGGAAAGGCTAAAGGAAGCGCAAGATCGACAAAAGAGCTATGTTTATGCTCATCGGGTAGGCCGAAGTTATGAATTGGGAGATAGGGTGTTCCTGAGAGTAAGGCCCCAAAATAAGCTCTATAAGATTTGGAATGGGAGAAAAATTGTCTCCACGGTTTGTGGGACCTTTTGAAATCTTAGAAAGGAAAGGTTTGGTGGCATATAGGCTTGCCTTACCTCCGTCTTTAGCATGTATGCATGATGTGTTTCATATTTATGTTTTGTGTCATTATATTTCAGATTCTTCGCATGTTATTGACTTTGGTCATTTGCAGGTTTCGGTCAAGGGAACAATAATGGCCGAACCAGTTGGCATACTAGACCAACGAACTTTGTAGATTAGATGATGGTTGGTGGACCAAGTTAAGGTCCAGTGGGACAATTATAGTCCTAGTTTAGCTACTTGGGAGGACGCCGAGGAGATGTGTCACCATTTTCCTTACCTATTCCAAGGACTTCGAGATGAAGTCTATTATTAAGAGGGGGTGTATGTAGTGTCCCGCTCTAGTTGACTGACAATGATATGAGATTAACATTTATTTAGCCCTAAGGCCCACACTTTATTATTTGAGGACCTCAGGTTGAGGATCCGGACACATGCCTATTGGTTGTGATATTAGTGGTTGTGATGTTTATGTATGATCTCCATTGATATTATGATGAAGATAACATTAATGGTTATGCATGTTCTCTATTGATATTATGATGATTGTGGCATAAATGGTTATGTTTGTTATCTATTTGATGTTATGATGTTGATAGCTTTGATGAATATGTATGCTGATGTTATGATGATGATAGCCATGATGGATGTGTCCCCTATGTTACCTACTTGCATTAGTTCTGGTTCACAATGAACAATGATGTGAATGACCAGATGATGGTAATAATGCTATTATGACAATGAATAACATTGAGAAACCTTGTTACTGATTATTATTGAGTATGACAGGAAACCACCAGAGGCACTTGCACATGATGAGTTGACGACACCTGGTTTGATGAAAATTTATATTATTTTATCTTTGAAATTCTAAGTCGATTTTGAAACCTGCTATATATGTTTATCTATATTTTGATGATATGTTAGTGGTTGCAGGCTCAAATTAGTTGCTTGGCCGAATGACTCACATATTGGTGATGGGGTTGTACAATTGGATGGAACTGCATGGGAGGGGTGGGACAGTGTCCCTGATCTCACCCACTAGCACTCCTGCTATGACTTGGGCTAGAAAGGTTGAAACACCTTCGCCTTGAAGATCATGATGTCATAAGGGCAGGTCCCAAAGTTGGTATGCTCATGAGGATTTTACCGGGGGACACACATCAAGGCGGATTCCTTGATCTCCGATACCATTCGTCTCACTATAGCAGACAACATAAGAGATTATAGTGATCTCTATTGTTGCACCTATACTTTCCCCTCGCAGCCACTAAATGCTTGAAGGCAGCTAGTGTGGTACCCTTGGAACTTCAAGGGAATTTCTTGAAGGGCACAACCAACTTGGCACCCTTGGCATCACAAATAAATTGTTAGGTGTGGCACCCTTGGAACTTCAAGGGAATTTCTTGAAGGGCACGACCAACTTGGAACCCGTGGCATCACAAATAAATTGTTAGGCGTGGCACCCTTGGAACTTCAAGGGAAGTTCTTGAAGGGCATGACCAAACTTGGCACTCTTGGCATCACAAATAAATTGTTAGGAGTGACACTCTTGGAACTTCAAGGGAAGTTCTTGAAGGGCACAACCAAACTTGGCACCTTTGGAATCATTAAAAATAAATAAATTAATAAATATAATCAAGAAATGAAAACTAGGTAAATTTACATCAAGGGTAAATGATGTTAGAAACCGAGGCAATTAATGTTGACCTAGGTTGTCATTGATGTCAATATGGCAATATTCTAGATACTAGAGGATGACATGAAGCTAAGGGGATGCAGAGCAGATTCATGAAGAGACAAGAGCAAGGCCATCAGGATAGCCGAGCCATATATATACATATCATAGATATATGCGAAAACAGGCATATCAGAGCAAGGAGGCATATCGGAGCCAAGAGGAATCACATATATAGATGCCAAAGAAGAGGAGCAAATGGAGCAAACAGAGCCAAGAGGAGCAAATGGAGCCAAGAGGAGCAGACCAAGCCAGAGGAATCACAATGGAGACGAGAGGAGCACACAGAGTCATCGGAGGAACAATGGATGCATTTAACAGCAAACAATGCCAAGACAGAGCCATCGGGAGCCGTATAGTCCACAAAAGAGTTATATGCATACAAATACATTATCGGAGGCGCAAACGGAGGCTAAAGTGTGTACATAGGCAAATACACTATCGCAGGCGGAAACCGGACTTGAAAATATATGCACGGGAGATTTGGGATCCTATCAGGTCCGACACATCGCATCGGGAAATCAGAGCGGAGGTAAGGCCCTGACCATATGCGATTTGCGATCACTGATAGCGATTATCACATGGGGAAATCGGAGCGGAGGTAAGGCCCTGACCATATGCGACTTGCAATCGCCGATAGTGATATCGCATCGGACCTCGGCCAAGGGCAACCGCCGATTGCGATAAGGTTACGGACCCGACGAGAATATTAACTATGGTTTAATACCATATCGCATCCGCCCATCGCAATGCTACATAGAGGGTTTTCCAACTAGAAGCGCCGATTGCGATTTAAGCTGCGGACCCGATACAATTTAGATGAGGGTGTAATATTGCTTGAAATCCGCCCCTTAGTCTTTTGGATTGTTTTTATCATATTCTCTGTGTAATTAAATATTTGGCTTGCGCGGGGTGTTTTAGGCTGAAATGCATATGATAACGGTTCCGATAGTTCAGGAGGCTAAACTACGACGATGGCGATTGTGATAGGACATGGCAGGTTCGTTAAACGTAAAACTCTGTGTATGCCCGACATCATTGCCAAACAGAGCACTGTTACGGTAAACAAGGAAGATGGATTCTTCGTGGATCGTTTGGACCTGGCCATTGATTCAACGTGTCCTGTGAGCACGATGAGACAGAGGAAGCTACAGCGACAAACAAGCCAACAGTGAGGAAGCTGAAGCAGGCGAGAAGGAAGCTGAAGAGCCAGCGAGAAAGAGGAAACGAATGGACAAACGACAAGAATGCATAAAATAGTAAACAGAGGACTGCATGAAGAAGTGGTTGTGGTTGTTGCAAACAAACCAGAATATGAGGTAGCAGAAGCAACAGAGGTGGTGGAGCATTGTATGAATTTGTCGGTGAAAACTGCTGCGGCTGTTGAACACTGTTGGAGCTGTTGTGGGGGTGAAGAACCAGAGTGTGAGGTAGTAAAAGCAGCTGAGGCTGTAGAGGCTGCAGAAGCAGCGGAGGTTATAGAGGCAGCAGCAACAGTAAAGGCTATTGGAGACTATGCGTGGGCAGTGTGCAGAGCTATGAAGACTCATCCATAACAAGACATGGTTGTCATTGATATTGTAGTTTGGAGACTACAGTGAAGCTGTAAATAGACAGAACTTAGCATAGAAGAGTTTTGAGAGCAGAAGGATTGGAGTCCTTGGGGTTGGAGCCTTAAAAGTGAGAAGGATAGGAGTCTTTGAGGCTGGTGCCTTAGAAGTGAGATTGGGTTGGAGCCCAAGAGGTTGGAGCCTCAGAACTGAACAGAATTGAAGTCCCTGGGAGTTGGTGCTCCTAAGTCCAAGATTGGTGTCTTGGAAAAATAGAGTTGGTGCTCTGGAGGTTGGAGCCTCACCAAAGTCCAAGTTGGAGCTTGGCAACTGATTGTGACCATCTATATATTGTATTTATTTTACTGCACAGTTATATTAATAAAAGCATTTATTCGTGCTGTTCATATTGTGTTCTGAATATATATGTTTTAACTGGTAAAACAATAGTGGGAAAAAGAAATACTGATTCACCCCCCCTCTCAGTATTTCCAACAAACATAACTTCCTTAATGTAAATAGAAGAATAACCATCATACTTCATACTTCATACCTATGTACTTCATACTTCAACTTTGTGGTTCGTATCCTAGTAAAATGGTTGAAGGATTGAGGCACCTTTGTTAGAGTAAGTTAATACATGGAAAACTAAAGAAAAATTCAAAGGATCAAATCTCTGGAAGGATGGGTAGGTAATGTTAAAAGAGGTACATACAATCTTTGCAACTAATGACCTATGGTACATATATTTTTAAGTATTTTAGGTCATGAATAAGCTAACAATCCTATATTCTCTTGAAAGATAAATTTGTGCTAATGGTATGTCTAGATATATTAATAGTTGTTGATATGTTAGCATGCAAAGTATTTCATTGTTATTGTAGACTAGGTTTTGCGATCAAGAAATGAAATGAACTCCATCTCAATAAAAGTATTGTAAATAGAATTTCTAGGGTTTTTGAAACTAACTCTGTAGTATGCTTGTATAATTTGAAATTCTTAAAAGGAAGATCTTAAAGGCTTTGGAGAATCTAGGGTTTTTAAGCCCCAACAAAGGTTTGAATTATAAAACCCTAGGAATACAAACCCTAACTAATTGTTTCTGCTATAAAAATAAAACCTAGTTCTTGAGAATGACAAGGATAACATTATGCTATGGGAATAAGTCCAATATTAAGAGGGAGCTGACTCTCCTTAAATATATATGTATTCTACACCTCCTTATTTTAATTATTATTGTTGCTATTTTATCTTTGTACTTTTCCTTTTGTTCTTCCATTGTCTTCTAATAAAGGTTTCAGGTCAAGACAAGATCTATCTAATCTTGATTGAAGAACATGGAAAAGCATGAATATTAATAAGGAGGAAGAAGAAGTCGATTAAATGGCAGCACAAAAGAAGAATTTCACCTACCTTAGCCAAAAAAAGGGAGATCTGATTGGTTCGATTTAGGAACACATTGGTTGGGTTGATATTACTGATGTTGATAAAGGTACTACTGATAATTGGGAGCCGATATGATTTATTGGAATAATGTAAATTAGAATGTTGTTGCAATACAAAGATAGAAGATGTGAAGGCTTGCACAAGTCAACTATGAAGAAGTTTGGCTCCATAAGGTGCTTAATGAACTATTTGATGACACATTGGATTTGATATAAAGATTGTTAGACAACTAGGAAGGTTGAAGATCATTATGATGTGATGTAGATAGAAGTCAAGAAGATACTCCATAGAATAATAGGTAGTTGATGCATTGATGAGTATTTTTGACAAGCTTAGGCTTGTGGTTATTTTATTCTTGTTTGAGAGGGAGTGAATATATCTTCCCTCTTTGAGAGGGAGTGATGGTGGAAAATATATTCTCCATGTGTCATGCACTATGGCCAGGAATAACAATTGTAATCCTAATGAAGACATTGGTAGAAGAATGGTGGATTGGATAAGCATTTATGACCGATATTCTTTGAGGATTTAATTCAAGATAAGAATAGGCTTAAGGACCGATATTTCCTGGTGGATTAGGGAATAGTCCTGTGAGGACATACTCAATGAACATTCGGATGGGATATGTGCCTAGAGAGGTGGAGGTGTCCAAATCTATGCTTCCAAACATCGTGCTCTAATCTAATGGAGGGATAGAGCTTGAAAGTCAAGGCCTTGCTATTTTTGACAATGCTAGCTATGGTGATGAAAAATCATCAATGATGCTTATCAATTTGTTCTTATATGAATATTTCAACTTGAGTATCCTATTGTGTCATTATGAATACCTCCCTAGTTAAGAGGGAGTGTTGAAAATATAACTAGTGTCAGTCTTCATAATAAAATAAAAATTGTATTTTTTATCATTGATTATATTCATTATCGTTATTTTATTTTTAGTCAAAGCATGTTTTTCATGCTTGTAGGGTTAATTTAGTCAAAGAGTCATAAAGAAAATGTATTTGAGTCAAGTCCCATTTGGACTTTTTGTAAAGAAAATATAGATAATTTTTATTAAGTCAAAGTCCACCAAAAGTTGTCAAGTTGACCCTCCTTAGGAACAAATTGTCGTGGGCTTCCAAGTACCACCTATTCGACCTCCCAGACCGATATATATAGATGAAAATTCGATCACTTTGGAGCATATTCACTCATCATCATCCACATATCTTTTGCACCTAAAAAATGAAGAAAATGACAAAGTAGAAGGATAAAAGGAAGATTGCACATGTGGAGGAATCTTAGTGAAGAGAAGGCCAAAATGTAGAGCTTATCGCAGGCCCAAAATTTTAGGGGCCTAAATTACAAGGCTAAAATTTCAGGAGTTGACCATGTTTACTTTGACATTGGAGGTAACTTTGAGGAGGGTTGAACTTGACATTTTGGTGGTAGTTTTTTGTCTTGGTCTTAGATATCTCATTTTGAAATGATTCTATAAGAAAATAATTTTTGAGCTTTTCCCCTTTTGTGGATTTTCCCTAGCTTGGAGCCTAATTTCTGGTGTCTCTTGTCTCCTGTGCATTATGTTCTCTATATTTTTCTAATGTGTAATTTCTTGATGACATAACGAAACAAGAAAAATAATAAGAAAATAATGCATATTGGTAACACATAATTACCATGATAAGAAATTATATCATCCAACAAAATTTAAATAGAATAAATGCTCAAATATATAAGGTGGAATACAATTTATTCATTTAACCTTGAAATAAATGGACCCAATACCATATTTCGACAACTGCAATGACGGAACGAAGACTCCCATTAACTTCTCATCCACAAAGAGGAACACACATGTACCTCTACAACATCTAGCACTTGAGCGAAGCCTCATGTAACATAGGTGGTCTCAAATTTTAATATTTCAAGGCAGTAGTTGGAACATAAAGGTAGGAAGTGCATCAGTATTGTTAACACATTCAATACAATTAATAATGGAATTAATCCCCCCTCTCCCTCTGTATCATTTATTAGTCATCTTAGGGAAATTGGTGCAATCCAGGCATGGATTTGGTAGCCTTGCAAATTAATGCTCCAAGGTGGTAGAATAGAGGCAGAGAAGGATAAATTAGGCTTGGTGTTGTTCACCTCGAACTCGCATGATAATGTTTTTGAGTGATCAAGACAGTGAGAAGTGGTGGACGATAAGTAAAGGAGGTTATATTTGGCATGGTGTTGCTCGTAATTGAGCCTGCACTGCATTTTCATTGAGTACTTAGAATAATGAGCTGCAAAGGACATCAATTATTGGAAGTCAAGGAGAAGTGTAGTACAAACCTCTCATGGCAGACCCAAGGATAACATCATATGAGAATGAGTAGGCTAAAATGTATCAACTTCTAGAAAGGCTTCTAGAGGTAGTGGAAGGTTTGTTGAATGCCCTAAATCAAAGGAGTGATGAATAGGAATAGCAAAGGAAGACATACTAGTTATTAATAGATACTAAGAATGAATTGATGCAGAATAGAATGGAAAAAATCCAAGCTAAGGTTTGAACATAATTGGAAGCAATGGATATTATACTAGTAGAGCTTGAAGAAGATTACAACCGTGGAGAAATGTTCACATTTGAAGAGGTCGACACTAGTGAGAGACCATCGAAGAAAAGGCCAAAAAAGCATGAGGGACAGGGAAAATAGGACAAGGATGATGGAGTTGAGCTGCAAAGAGAATCTGGAGAGGCAAGATTGTCATTTGCTAGATAATTTTCTAAGCCTTGAAGTTTTTTGATGTTATGTAGATATAAAATATTATTAGGAGTTTTATGTAAGGAATATGGTAGGCACCTTTTTGAAATAGTTGGCAGAAAATGCCATAAACATAGGCTATTAATATTTTGGACATCTTAATGTAGTAAAATTGTGGAGCATGAATAACTATGTAAGGGTTCTAGCCTAGAAACCAGACTTTCTTTTTAATATCAAATTCCTATCCGTCCCTTTGAAAAAAAGTCGGTTGTTTGCTTCATTATTGACTACTTATCTAGAGAAGATCATCTTGTTAAATTATCATTATAGAAGCTTAATTTGAAAATAAATAAATCTCTATGGTAAATCTTATTGCTTGCTTTATATTTTTTTTTATATAAATTCATATACTAGTTAATAATTTTTTTGATAAATATTCTTTGTATTTAATAATTTACCTTTATTTATCATTTTAATTGATTAATAGTTTTTTTTTAAATATATATTTTCATGAGTTCTAACCATGTTTTTATGTCTTCTTCTTTTTCCCTTGTTTGTGACATTTTTATTTCATAGTTTATCATTGTTTTTATGTTGATAGACACTTTACAACCTAGTGTGGGGGAGATGTTGTAGTGGCATATTAGATGAATCATTAAATCAATAATAATAATAATAATAATAAAACATAATGTTGGATCAATTAAAAAAAGTAATAAAAGTAATTAATCGATTCAATTCAATTTCTTATATTGTAATTTTATTTTTACTAATAAAATCATGAACAATTTTAAAAAAATCATAATATACAATCACATTAAAATAAATTTAAACAGATAATCAATCAACACTTTTAAATGAGGACAAATGTAAGGGTTGTAGAATGCGTCACAATGGAAAGTACGTGCTGGACTAGATCCACAGTTGCGGGGGACAACTGCATTGTGACTCTTTCCTCTGTTGCTAAGCGCCCTCGCAGTGAATACAATCTTGTGCAATCTAGAAGCTATGATGGGCCTGGTTATGTAACTACATACCAAAGTTTATAAGAGAGAGTTGTCACTGCTCAGGTAGGTCCCAACTTAGGTAGAGTGGTGGGATGAGGAATCCCTATGACACTCCCTACTCACGCGAAGCCTGGGTTAATATTTTTTCAAAGGAGTTGGAGACCCTTTGCTGGGCTTGATGCAACCTCATATCTCAAGGACCCATGCATTTCTGATCTTGAAGCTCCCCATTGATTTATTTTGTCATCTTCCTCAACAATATACACTTAATGGTGGTCACCAGGGGAAATCATGTGAGTTGCAAGGTTGTTTCTACTTCCAAGATGAGTTTATCACCCCAGATATGGAAAATTTTATGATCTTTGTGAAACCAATCTTACAAGGTTCCCTTTATCTACAAGACAAAGACACATATCTTGTTTCCTCACTCATAGACAAGATACTAGAATGGGTGAGAATCCCATATGACAATATTCGACTCCTACATGGTGGTCGATAACTATAAGATAAGAAATCCGTTAGCGAGTACAACATAGCCAAAGATGCCTCGATTTATATCATATTAAGAGTAAGAGGTGGAGCCAAAGGATGGGATGGGTCCTCCTAATCCCAACCCAAATCCTTTAAAGATATTTTAAAACCAAGGTTTTCACCTCCAAACACTAAAGATCTCTCAGAACCAACATTTGTCATGGATCAGGTAGCAAAAACCCCATCCCTTGAAGTGGATAATGTAATATGTAGTTTCTAGGTTGTATATTATGAACAATAGGAGATTATTTACCATTTTAAGGGTTTTTAGCCCTCAACATCTACCCTTTAGGAGTGGGTGAACTAGAATTGGTCTCAAAATGCATTTTTTCTTAAAAGGATTTTTTGTTGTTCTCATAACAAATTTAGAGGACAGACACAAGTTTTTTTACTAGGGACCTTGGTTTTGGGGCCACTCCGGTCTCCCTTTTCAACCATGGTTTCCTGATTTTAATCCTCTTTCTAAGATGACTTTGGAAACCCAAATCTATGTAAGGCTCGCTAACCTACCCATTCATTTGTCACATCTAGTTTTTTAAAACAATGTGGGAACTTACTAGGTTACTTCATCAAAACAGACACTGATAAAATTGCAAAAGGAATTATCACATTTGTTCACATATGTGTCGAAGTGGACCTCAATAAAGGATTGCTTGATAAAATACTTCTCAAATGGAGGGATAGGTTTTATTCACAATTGATGGATTATGAAAACACCACTTTTCGTTATAGGACTTGTCAATGATTCCGTAATCTTCAGAATGATTCTCCCTTTTCGTAGGGGCCCTATAATGACCCAAATGCTATGAAAAAGAAACATGGATGATAAGATCAAAAGGGAACAAAATGATCCAAGAATATTGTGACTCACAAGAAAGACACTGCACAACAACAAAAGTTGCCTACTGCCAAAGAAAAACCTTCAAACTTAGCTCAGCCTCATGTAGAGCCAACTCATCCCTGAACTGTAGAAATTTGATCAAATTGCAATTGTTCAAGAAATTTAATCTAAAATCATAAGACGCAATTCTACTGTACTGATTTGTGGAATGAAAATCACAATCTAGAACAACATGCATAAACATGCAATAAGAAAAACCACAAATACACAGTGATTTATAGGGGTACCCAACTGGGAAAAACCCTTCAAGCCTCTTTGCATTAATCAGATGAATAAATAATCTATTACAATTTCTAGCTCCAGCTCTAAGCTCAACCTACAAATGAATAACTATTCTCTCTTCTCAATGAACAAATCTAGCCAACACTTAGCCAAATATAAACTCACCTAGCCTCCTATTTCCTTACGTAAATCCTGAGGAAATTAGCCCCCATTCTTTAGGAATTTCCTCCAAATTGATTTCATAATTCCCAAGGATTGATCATCTAACAACATGCAACACATGTACACTCAAGACTAGTATACAAATGATGTTACATTGCCTTATCATCCCCACTTCAGTTGAGGAACTCGAATTCTCTACATGCACTAGCTATTTTGCGTTGATTGATTAGTTAACTAATAGATCGTTGAGTTACGTTGTTGTCCCATTGTGCAAGTAACCTTCAAATGCCTCTAACAATAGTTAGAGGCCATCTAACAATAGTTAGAGGCCATCTAACTAAATACAACTGAAGATAAATGAACTGGATTACTAAAATTTAGTAATCATACATGCATAACTAAACTCCAATCCTTTTAACTTGAATTTATTGAGCTAACTGAGTGACAAGATCCATGTAACATTAGTTAACTACCTCCAAGTTGTCATGTTGATGTGGAAATTTGATTTACTCAATTTGACTAAGGCTAAAGTCAAATTGAGCTTTTCTTGCTACATTTTTTTAACACTCCCTCTTAACAAGAACAAGATTTTCTACCACCCCTATCTTGCACATGTGGAATTCAAATTTACCTCTTAATAGTGCCTTCATCAAGATGTCAGCATCCCACTCCGTAATTGGAATGTATTGTAGCAACATAATTATCCTTTGCACAGAGTCCCGAA
>Ga0115851_101779_pt1 | contig 11465 bp, 8 predicted proteins | sample InSIn2gowninarea_FD_83865 | JGI IMG/M metagenome (GOLD analysis project Ga0115851, IMG submission 83865)
AATAGGGCTGTAAGAGGACCATCTTTTTAGTTCCATTTTAACGAGTTTAAAAAGAAAAACTCGGCGATCTTTTCATGTTTTAGGAGTCAGAAAAGAGCTTAGAGATGACTCTGATGTTTCACATTTTCGTAATTTTTGATGAGTTCGAAAAAGGGATAAAAATGTACTCATATGGCCAACTTTCAATTTAATTTACAAACATGAAAAGGCAGAAATAACTTGGCATTTTTATTTTTTTTACGAGAATGAAAGATAGTAAAATAATCTCGGGATTTTCATGAGTTTAACGAGCCTTGAAAATAACTGAAATTGACTCGAGATAGGCTTCATTTTTACAAAAGCTTGAAACAGAGAAAAACTATGCTTTAGAGTAGTTTCGTTTTTACACAAGCTTGAAACAAAGAGAAAACTGTGCTTGATGCCCCCTAAGCGTAACTGCTAGAGCGCATACCCCCCAGCTTCATTTCATTCAACTAAGTATTAATAGCTGGATGGAATGAAGGTTCATTTATGAGATAATATGAAAGACCCGACCTAAAACTATAAGAAAAATATGCAAAAACTGAAATAACTAACCTAAATATACAACTTAACATTTATGAGATCTTGTCAAACTCTTGACTCAATTAGAGGATGATTGTTTCATTTTTTAACGAGCTTGAAACAGGAAAAGAACTATGTTCAGATTCAGTTTCATGTTTATGCAAGCTTGAAACGAGAAACTATGCTTGTTATAAGTTCGCATGCCCCCAGCATAATGGCGCAAATCGAGGTACATGCCCCCCCAAGCTTCATTGCATTCAACCAGGTGGATCAAATGAAGGTTTACTTTCGAAATCTTGGAAAGACTCGAGGAGTTGTTTCATTTTTTAGTGAGGTTGACATAGGAAAAGAACTATCCTCAAACCCTTGTTTCATTTTTTAAACGAGCTTGACACAAGATAAGGAACTATGCTCATAACTACTCTCTACATTATACCTATATAACCTATCCTTGTTTCATTTTTTAGTGAGCTTGACACAAGACAAGGAACTATGCTCGAAAACCCTTGATTCATTTTTTAACGAGCTTGAAACAGGACAAGGAACTATGCTCAAAAAGTTTGCATGCCCCCAGCATAATGATGCAAAGCAAAGTACCTGCCCCAAAGCTTCATTGCATTCAACCAGGTGGATGGAATGAAGGTTTACATTCAAGTTCTTGAAAAGATTTGACTCGAAAAGGGAGTTGTTTAAGTTTTTAAGAAGGTTTACACAAGAAAAGAACTATCCCCAAACCTTTGTTTCATGTTTTAAAATGAGCTTGACACAAGAAAAGGAACTATGCTCATATCTACCTATATAACCTAAATCTACCTGATTCATTTTTTAATGAGCTTGACTTAGTGAAAAGAACTGTCCTCATGGACACCTGTTTCATTTTTTAACGAGGTTGAGATGGGAAAAAACTATCCTTGCTCTCACTGATTCATTTTTTAACGAGGTTGGCGTAGGGAAAAAAACTTTCCTCGACAGCCTGTTTCATTTTTTAACGAGGTTGATACAAGAAAAAACTATCCTCAAACTCACTGATTATTTTTTAATGAGGTCGACATAGTAAAAGGAACTTTCCTCGAAATCCTTCTTTCTACAATCTACCTATATAACCTATCCTTGTTTCATTTTTTAGCGAGCTTGACACAAGACAAGGAACTGTGCTCGAAAATCCTTGATTCATATTTTAATGAGCTTGACACAAGACAAGGAACTATGCTCAAAAAGTTTTCATTGACAAGGGGGACAGTATGGTTGTTGAGGGACCCATACTGACTGCAAATAGTCATGGTGACAGATTTTCGTGTAACAGGGTTAGTGAAACACATGTTTGTGATAAACTATTTAGAGAAAATAGGGATTTGCATCAGCGATGAAGGAACTAAAAAACTAATAAAAAACATTCCTAGGCCTATTTAGGAAAATTTTAGCTTTACAGTTGAAAATAAGTGCCCAAAAAAGGCTACAAAATCTTTGTAGTTAAAATTGAGGAAAACAATAAGAAAATATAAGATTCAAAATTAGATGAATTAGCTATAATCAGAGAATATTAAGATGTATTTCTGGAATAAATTCCATGATTACCACCCAAGAGGGATATATCAAAGACCACTTATAGAATGAGCATCTGTGAATTGCTAGAATTGAAGATGAGCCCAATTTTTCACCTTAGGGAGCCCCAATACTATTTGTGAAAAAGAAATATGGCACATTTGTGATGTGCATAAACTAGTAACAATTGAACAAACAAACTATTAAAAATAATTATTTGTTTCCCTACATTGATGATCTATTTTACCAAGTCAGAGGAGCAATAGTATTCTCAGAAATTGATTTGAGAACATGATGCCACCATTTAAGGATAAAAGATGAAGACATACATAAAACATCATTTTGAATAGGATATGAACACTAAGAATTTTTATTATTATCTTTTGGTCTTACTAATGCACCTGCAATGTTTATGTGCTTAATGAATAATGTGCTTAGTAAGTACTTAGATAAATTTGTATTGGTATTCACGAATGATATTTTGGTGTATTCAAAAATTCAAGAAGAATATGAAGAACATTTAAGAACGATGTTATAAACTTTAAGAGAAAACCAAGTATATGCAAAATTTAGCAAATGTGATATCTATAAAGACAAAATACAGTATATGGGACATGTCATTTCAAAATAAGGATTATCTATTGATCTTGAAAAGGTTACGGCCATCTTAAATAGGCCAATACCTAAGGATTTGTCAGATATTCAGTCATTCATGGGGATTATAGAATATTACAAAAGGTTCATTTAATGATTTTCCAAATTGGCTTATCCTATCAATTCTTTACAAAAGAAAGGAGTGAAATCTGAATGGACAGGAAAATGTGAAGAGAGTTTGAAAAATTCAAACATTTGTTAATAGTAGCACCAATTCTAAATATTGTAGATCCAAAAAAAGTGTATGTAGTGTGTACTGATGCATGTCTTCAAGGGTTGGGTGGTGTTTTAATGCAAGAGAATTATGTGGAAGTGTATGAGTCAAGGAAATTAAAACAAAATGAAAGAAACTATGTTGTATATGAACTAGAATTAGTTGTTGTAATATATGCTTTAAAAATGTGGAGGCAATACTTATTGGGAAAAATGATTATGCTTGTTACTGACCACAATAGCCTAAAATACATTTTTTCAATCAATTTGATTTAAATGCTAGCTAAGCTAGGTGGACAAATTTTTTAGGTGAATTTGAGTTCGACATAATGGATATTAAAGGAAAAGGGAAAAAAAAGCAACAAATTCTTTAACTAAGCATGCAAATCAACTAATGGAAATTTCTATTACTAGTGATAAAAGAAATTTTGCAAAACAAATAAAAGTTTTGGCACAAAAATATGAGGTTTATGTGAAATTATAATAAAAATTACAACAAATAATAGTACTCGGTTATGCAAAAAATTCGAAAAAATTGTTAACATATAGTAAGAAGATTTATGTTCCTAACGAAACTACACTAAAGCATCTTATCTTGGATGAACATCACAATAAACCTTTTGCGAGACATCCATGAAATTATAAACTGATTTTAGCCTTGAGAAGAGAATTTATTGGCCTGGTATGAAGAATGAAGTGGAAAAATATTTGGCCAAATGTTTAGAGTGTTAATAAGAGAAGGTATAACACCAACACCCAACTCGAATATTGAATATATTACCCACTCTAGAGTGTAAGTGGGAGGTTATTTCTTTAGATTTCATTTCTGAGAACAAGAAGGCAACATGGCCGATTATAGTTTCGATAGATAAATTAAGAAAATCAACACGTTTTATAATTGTTCAATCTACATTTGGAACATTACAGGTTGTATACATATTCACGGGGGAATTTTTTCGGTGGCATGGCATATAAAAAATGGTGCTATCTAATAGATATGCTAAATTTACTTCCAATTTTTGGAAGACACTTTGTGGAGGAATGGGTAAACGACTTAACTTTATTACCACCTACCACCCTCAAATAGACAAACAAACATAAAGAACCAACCAGATTTTAGAGGAAATGCTAAGAATGTGTGTTATGGACAGACCCACCAAGTGGGAGAATTTCTTACATTTAGTGGAATTTTCATATAACAACAACTATCGAAATATATAAAAATTAGTACCTTTGATGAAATGAATGGAAGGAAATTCCACACTCCCTTAAGTTGGAGTCAACCAGAAGACATGCTAGTATCGGGACGTAATTTTCTACAAGAAATGGAGAAAGTTGAGAAGAAGATTAGACAAAATTTTAAAAATGTATAAGACCGACAAAAATTTGATGCAGATAAAAAGAGAATACATAGAGAATTTAATGTGGGAGAACATGTGTGTGAAAGTAAAACCAAGGAAGTGAAATTTGCGATTAGAAACTTGTGCTACACTAGCACCAAGGTTTTGTGGTCCCTTTGAGATTTTAGCTAGAGTTGGGCCAATAACTTATTAGCTAACATTTCCTAGCCATAGAAAATTACATAATGTTTTTTATGTCTCCTTAATAAATATGTCCATGATATTTATCATGTGATTGATTGGAATTTGGTACAAGTGGAACCAGAAGGATATTTATAGGCAGAACCGCTACAAATATTAGATCATAGAGTTTGATTACTTGGAAATACCAATATCGAACAAACCCATATTTATTAGATTTATTGAATTTTTTATCATTTCAAGCGTAGAAGTAAAATGTGTTATTGATAGTACCATTTAACTTGAATAACGTTTATTTTTATTAAATGATGGTTTTAATATTTCACTTGGTTTGGGGCCAACCAATTCTATAAACAATTTTTTTTTTTTTTTTATGTGAATCAAAATGAAATTATAATTTCAAAGATTATCACATAATGTTCTTTTAAATTTTGAAAAAACCACTTAATATAACAATTTCTAAGAGAGTATACATAAAATAGAAAACAACCATACGAGTTGAAGGACACATGATTTTTATATCATTTTTTTTTCTCTTCGGTAGTTTACTTCAAATTTTAGGCACACCAGATTCCATAGTTTCTAGAAAAACAAATTATGGAAGACATGAAATATCATATATTATTAAAAAACCTTATAATACACTATTTTCATTTGCATGCACAATAATAAAGCAATACATGTGTTATGCAAGTTTACTATATGACACCAAAAGTTATCACCTAGGTAAAATTGCTAGGAAGAGAAAAATGCCCATGTTAGTATGGGTTGTCCTAATTAAAAACCCACTCCTAAGGCTATTTCCATGGGTTTTTATGTGAAAGTGGTTTTTTAATGTGGAAAATTCATACTAACAAGGTGCATTTCATTTTCCTAGCAATTTTGGCTAGGTGACCATTCAATGATATATCAAAATTCATTAAGCCTTAAATTACATACTAGAACATTGTCTAGTTATTTGAAAATGAACATAGTTTATATCTTAAAATGTAATACCAACTATAGGAGATTTGTGTTGTGTCATATTTGAATTCACTTTTTTCCTTGATGTTTTTTTTTGGAATCTCACTTGTACCATAGTTCTTAGCATCTAGAAACATTTGTAAGAAAATATAAAAATAATTTAAAATAAGTTAAAAAATATAATGGATTCATCTCTTATAACATCTCATTTCATACATATTCACACAAAATCAAAGAATTTCAAACCATATGCAAGCTTACTAGAATAATAAATATAGCGCAAACATCATTAATCAACAACCATTTATTAGCATAATGTCTAACCATTGTAACAAAGTATAAACTAATTTTAAAATTGTCATAAAATTTAATATTTTGGTGTTGTGTTTCTTGAACATCCTTTTTCCTTGGATGTTTCCTTTTAATTCTCACTAGCTTCATAGTCCATGGCTTTTGAAAATAAAGTAAAAACCTATTATCACAGTTTCAAAATATTGAAGAAAATATGAATTTATAAATATTATAACTATTGACATCATTATATGTATAAAAAAATGAACAAGAACAATAACAAGTGTATGACTCACAATAATAGCTAATCACAGTGTTGATTAGAAAAAGGGCACCCCCAAATAATTTATTATTTTCTTTCAATTGTGACTATAGAAAAGCTAACACCTACTAGATTTCCTTCTAGCATGAGCATAAGCACATTTCCAAAAGAAAACATTACATCGTGAATAAATAAAAACAACTATAGCGACTATAAAAACATCATATTTACACAAAGTTTATCTTTTATAGTCATGTATGTTCTTACTTTTCTTTAGAAACCATCAAAGCAAAACACAATGAAAGAACATTAACTATGGCGATCATTAGATTTTCTTCGAGATATTCGCCTAGCAAAAAGACAAACACATAACAACATTGCAAGGTGAAATAAATATAGAATGTGATAAAATTACTTCTTGCAAAAACAAAAGCATAAGGAAACAATAATGTTGCAAAGAAAAACAAATATATTACATCCTAGATTTCTTTCTATCACAAACACGTGGATATTTCCAATAAAATCATTGTATGGTGAAAGAAATCTAGCACATGTTAAAATTATTTTTAGCATGAACACTTGCATATTTCCAAGAACAACATTGAAAACCAAAATAAATCTAGCACAAGCTAGATTTCCTTCTAGCACAAACATAATCACATTGTTGTCAAAAATATTGCAAGGAAATGGAAATGTAACACATGCTAGACTCCATTCTATCACAAACAATAATATTTCCAACAACAACATTGCATTTTAAAGCAAATATAGTGCGTGTTGAATTTCCTTCTAGCACAAACACAAACACATTGTCAAGAAAAACGTTGCATTAATAATCTTTCGTGGGACAACTCCATGCTTGTGATATTTGACCTTGTCTTTTAGAGACAATGAGGTCTTAGTCCATGCCTACATATATGTTACAATATAAAAAATGTTAAACCCTGAAATGATTAGAAGGCCCTTCATATGGAATATGTGGTCTATGAATGGGATATGGTACAAACATAAGCATGTTTCCAACATCAACATTACATTGTGAAAAAAAAATCTATATTACCCTCTATCACAAACACAAGAACATTGTCAATACAAACATTGCGAGGTGAAATAACTCTATTGTACGTTAAATTTCATTTTAGCGTAAAAAAATACTTAACAACATTGTAGGGTGAAATAAATCTGGCATGTGCTAGAATTACTTTTAGCAAAAGCACAAACACATTTCCAATGGCGGTATTGCAAATAAAATTAAATGTAGCATATGCTATATTTATTTCTACGTGCACATTACTAATAAAAACATTGGAAGGAGAACAAAATTTAAGCATGCCACATTTCCTTCTAGAAAAAAAGGAAAAAGTCATATCAACATTGGTAGGTGAAATAAATATAGCCTGTGGTAGATTTTCTTCTAGCACAAACACAATTATGTTTCCAACAACAACACTACCACAAGGTAAAGGAAAATCTAATGCATGCTACATTTCCTTCTAGCACAAGCATAAGAAAATAAAATTATTGTATGACTAAAGAAATCTAATAAATGTTGGATTTATTTTTATCAAAAAAAAAGATCATATTACCAATAACATCATTGTAAGGAAAAAAAAATCTACCACCCACAAGATTTTCTTCTAGCACAAACAAAAGTACATTGTGAAAAATAATATTTTAAGTTGAAGCAAATCTAATGCATCATTGTATCATAAACAAAATCACATAACAACATTGAAACATGTGAGAATCTAGTATGTGCTAGATTTACTTCAATCACAAACACCAACATATTATCAACAACAAATCTGCAACAAAAATAGTGCATGATAAATTTCGTTCTAGCATAGACAGAATCGCATTGAAAAATAAAAACAATGCAAGGCATTTGATTTCCTTCTAGCCCAAATAACTAGATTGTCAAAAATATTATTGCATGGTGAAAAAAATATAATGCATACTCAATTTCCTTCTAGTAAAAATTCATAAACATATTACCAACAACATTGCTTGACAAAACAAATCTAACACATGCTAGATTTCCGCCTATCAAAAACACAAGCACATTGAAAATAACAACATTACAAGGTGAAATAAATATAATGCATACTAGATTTCCTTTTAGTGTAAACATAATCACATAAAAATGTTTTACGGTGCGAAAAAATTGTTCTCCATTATATTTACTTCTAACACAAACATATAAATATTTCCAAATGATAACATTATAGGACAAAACAAATTTAGCACATGCTAGATTTCCTTTTAGCCCCAAATTTTTTTTTAGCAATAGAAACAGTGTAAGGTAAAAGAAAAAATAACATGTGTTAGATTACCTTTTAGCGTAAACACAAGTACATAACAACATTGTAGAGTGAGAAATCTACCAAGTGCTAGATTTATGTGTACCACATATACACAGATGTTGCCAACAACAACATTGTAGAGTATAAGAAATCTAGCCTGTGCTAAATTTTCTTCCAACAGAAAGACAAGCACATTTCAATTTCAAATAAATCTAACGCATGTTATATTTCCTTCTAGCACAAACACAAGCACATAATAACATTATAGAACTAAATAAATCTTTTTCATGCTAGATTCATTTCTATCACACAAAAAATCACATTGGAAGGTAAAGGAAACATAATGCATGCTAGATTCCTTCTAGCACAAGCAACCATATTTGTAACAACAACATTGCATTATGAAATAAATATAGTGCCTGAAATATCTCCTTCTAGCCCAAAGATAAGTGCATTGCTGATAACAAATTATCAAGATGAAATGAATCTAATGTGTGTTAGATTTTTTTCTAGTATAAACACAAGAAAACAAAAACATTGTAAGGCTAAATAATTCTAGCACATGCTATATTTACTTCTAGCACAAACACAACCATGTTGACAAAAAAAACATTAAAGGGCAAGGAAATCTAGTGCGTACTAGATTTCTTTCCAACACAAACACAAGCACATTACAGGGTGAAAGTAATCTAACGCATGCTAGATTTCCTTCTAGCATGAACAAAAGAATATAACAACATTGTAGGGTTAAAGAAATGTAGCACACACTAAATTTACTTCTAACACAAGCTAAAGCATATTTCCAATAACAACATTGCAATAAAAGAAATCTAGCATGTGCTAAATTTCCTTCTAACACAATCACATGTAAATTTCCAATAACAAAATTCCAAGGTCAAAGAATTGTAGCATATTTACTTCTAGCACAAACAACCAAATTTCCAACCACAACATTGCATTGTGAAACAAATCTAGTGCATGTTAATTTTCCTTCTAGCTCAAAAACAAGGACATAAAAACATTGTAAGGTGAAAAAAAAATAGCATGCGTTATATTTACTTTTAGCAAAAACACAAGCCTATTTCCAACAACATTATTCAGCAAAAAAAATCTAACACATGCTAGATTTCATTCTATCAGAAACACAAGTGCATTTCTAATGACAACATTGTAATATGAAAAAAATATAATGAGTGCTAGATTTCCTTTAGCGCAAATAATCACATAACAACATTATAGCTTCAAAAACGTCTAGTGCTTGTTAGACTTATTTCTAACACAAACATAAGCATGTTTCCAACAACATTGTAGGGAAAAACAATCTAGAATGTGCTATATTTTATTCTAGCACAACCACGAGCACATAAAAGATTTGTAGGATTAAAGAAATTCAACACATGTTATATTTACTTTTAGAACAACCAAAAGTATATTGCCAACAACTACATTGCAAGGTAAAATAAATTTAGCTCACAATATATTTTCTTCTATCACAAATATAAACACCTTATCAATAACAATAGTGCAAGGTACAATAAATCTAAAGTGTGTTATATTTCCTTCTAGCACAAATACAAGAGCATAATAACATAGCATGGTAAAATAATTCTAGCACCTGTTACATTTACTTCTAGAACAAAAACACACATATTACAAACAATAAAATTATAGGCCAAAGGAAGTCTACTAGATTGTTGAATTTCCTTTATAAGAAATAGAAATTCAATCGCCAATAACGACATTGCAAGGTGAAAGAAATCTAACATATGCTAGATTTACTTTTAACACAAACACAAACATATTGCCAACAACAATATTACAAATTAAAAAAAAATCTAGTGCATGCCACATTTTATTCTATCACAAACACAAACACATTGCCAATAATAACATTACAAGGTGAAGGAAATGTAACACATGGTAATATATTTCTAGCACAAACAGCCAAATTTCCAATAACAACATCACATTATGGAAGAAATATAGCACGAGCTAGGGTTCCATTTAGCACAAACATAAGCACAATCAATAAGAATATCAAAAGGTGAATTTTTTTAACAAGTGCTAGATTTTCTTTTAGCACAAACATAATCACATAACAACATAAATCAAGCACACGCTACATTCATTTTTTAGCACAAACACAAACACATTGTTGATAACACCATTTCTAGGTGAAGGAAATCTAACTCATGCTAGATTTTCCTATAGAAAAAATACAAGCACATAACAACATAGTAGGGTGAAATAAATCTAGCCCATACTAGATTTACTTTTAACCCAAACACAAGTATAATGCCAAAAAAAATATTGCAGGGAAAAATAAATGTACTATGTGTTAGATTTTATTCTATAATAGATACAAGAACATTGTCAATAGCAACATTGCAAGGGGAAAGAAATCTAGCATGTGCTAGATTTACTTCTAGCATAAAGACAAGCATATTGCCGACAACAAAGGTGCATGCCAAAAAAAAAACACATTGGAAATAATAACATTACAAGGGGAAGGAAATATAATGTGTGCTACATTTCCTTTTAGCACAAACAAAAGAATTGCCAACAACAATATTACATTATGGAGAAAATCTAGTGTGTGCTAGGTTTAATTCTGACAGAAGCACAAGCACACTATCAATAATGACATTTGAAGGTGAAAAAAATTGATGTTTGCTCACAAAAAGCACATAATAACATTTCAATTTGAAATAAATCTAGCACATTCTATATTTATCTCTAGCACAAACACAAACATAACACCAAGAAAATTGCACCTAAAAAAATGGAGCAATTCTAGATTCCCTTCTAGCTTAAGCACAAGCGCATTGCTAATGACAACATTGAAATGTGAATGAAATATAATATGTGTTAAATTTCATTCTAACATAAACACAAACACATAACAAAATTATATAATAAAAGAAATCTAGTGTGCCAAATTTAATTATGGCATAAGCACAAGCTTGTTGCCAATAACAAAATTGTAGGGAAAAACAAATCTAGTGCCTGCTAGATTTTCTTCCAACATAAATACAAGCATGTTGCAATTGACAATGTTCTTGTATCTATTATAGAATAAAATCTAACACATAGTACATTTATTTTTCCCTGCAATATTTTTTTTGGCATTATACTTGTGTTTGGGTTAAAAGT
>Ga0115851_101781_pt1 | contig 11460 bp, 4 predicted proteins | sample InSIn2gowninarea_FD_83865 | JGI IMG/M metagenome (GOLD analysis project Ga0115851, IMG submission 83865)
TCATTCAGAGACAAAGCACATTGATGTTCAGTATCACTTTGTGAGGGATATGATAGAAGACAAAAAGGTGTTGCTGGTGAAGGTGGACACTTTGAAGAATATTGTAGATGCATTGACAAAATATGTGAGCTCTGAGAAGTTCTCTTGGTGTAGAGAAGCAATGGGCATCTCAGGGCTGGAAAAATGACTAAGCTCTCCTGTGGCCCCCTGTGGAAAGAAAACAACAAGTGGGAGATTGTTGGATTGTGTTATATTCTTTCCACGACTAACCTACATAGTGAACCGGGGGATTAGAGGGGGGGCGGAGCCCCCCCTTCGTTGTGCCGACTGCGCAGCGGGGGGGTCACCAGGTGGGCAGTAGCCCCCCCTGTCGAGGGGGTTTGAGGGGGGCAGGTAGCCCCCCTCTACGGGGTTCGGGGCAGCGTCCCCGGAAGTTTTTTTTGGACCCTATATTAGGTTGGGCGAACCTACCTATGGTTTTTCGGTCCATGGTATTGGATGCTTCGGCATGTATAAATATGTATTGTAACATTGAAAGGAATATAATGAAAAATCAATCTTGTAGTCCCGGTTTTGGGATCCAGGGGAAAATATCTGTGCATATGTGTTCTATGGGTTATGCTCTCGCATTATTTATTTTCTTTGTTTAAGAATTCGTATGCAGGTAATTTCTGTATAGGGTTAAAACCTACAGATTCTATATTGAGGAGATGTTTGGTAAGTTTTAATGGAGATGAAGAGGGTTTTGCCAACCCTCAACCATATATTTGGTAGCCCAAATCTTATTCCATAACTCTTTCTGGCCTTGAAGAAAATGCCACCACACCTTTGCATTGAGGGCTTGGGATAATAGCTCTGGATCTTTCAGGCCTAGACCGCCTTGGACTTTTGGTTTACACAACTTATTCCAGGCCACCAGGGCTCATTTGCATCCGATTTGCGACCCAGTCCAAAGGAATGTTTAGAACTTTGCCATCATCTCTTTATAAATGCTTTTGGGGGCCGGAAGGGCGGAGAGTTGATATATAGGGATAGCCAAAAGAGCCACTTTTAAGAGAACCAATCATCCTATTGATTTTAGGACCTGGAAGGTCCAACTCGAGAGTTTCTTGTCAATATGGGATAACATGTTAGAAAATTATATATTACAAAGCAATGGAACACATAGAATATTGCATAAATATAAACACAGAAAATGCATAAAACCAAAGAGACACAGATATACGTGGTTCACCCAGTTTGGGCTACATCCACCCTGAACAGCTAGTCCTTAGATTCTATTATCCAGCAAAATGAAGAGACACAACCTATAGCATATCTGCTGTAATATCCTATGTTTTCTCTCACAGTCTCATCTCTCTATTTTTCACTCGAAGAATACACATCTATTTCACAGCCTCAATACAATGCCCCCATACAAAGAGAAGATTTGCCTTCTAAGGCAAAAAACCCTAACTAAACTTAAGTTCTACCGTCAGATCATCCGCCTAATGAACGACCCAAATTGACTAGAAATTACTATACCTTTACAAGGCAATTTTACATCTATTTTTAGCTCTGGGGGCGCTGCCCCCGAAACCCCCGCCCGGGGACCATTGGCCGTTGGACCCCCCAGCTGGGGGGATCACCCCCCCTGAACCCCCGATGGGGGGGAGGGGCAAGTCCGCCCCGTACCCCCCCACGTGGACGGGTGTACAAACTTCCTCGGGTATACATCCCGCTGAAACAAAGACCTATAAATAATCATGCTCCACACCCAACATAACACCTCCTTCTAGTAGGAGGTCTTGAGCAAGTTGGGCACTAGGGGAACCCATAGATAGGTGTTGGGAAATGACCTAATTCTGAACCCAAGGATTCTAGCCAGATTAATTTGCTCTCTTGGGTGAGTATTGAAAAATAAAATGTCTAATTGATCACCATTGATTTGGGTACCAGATTCTTGCTGAAAAATCTCTACAATAGATCTGAATTTCTTTGCCTATTTTACTATGCTTTTCCAAATAGCATGTTATCATCAAAAAATTGTTGGTGGGTTATAGGTGGAGATTCTTGAGAGATTCTGATGCCCATAAGGTCGTGAGATCCAACCACCACTGTGATAAGTCTACCCAGTCCTTCAACAGTAATAATAAATAGGAAAGGGGAAATGGGATCTCCCTATTTAAGCCCTTTGGATATACGGAAGGGTTGAGAGGGCACCCCATTCACTATAATTGAGAATAATGAAGTCAAAATCAATTTTTTTACCCACTTGATCCATGCACGAGAGAAGCCAAAAGCAACAAGTATTGACAACAGAAAATACCAATTCAATCGATCATAAGCTTTAGAGAGGTCAGCTAGACCTTCTTTGAAGATCTGATACACTTAAATTGGCCTCAGAGAGAGGAGGGTTGGCCATCCATTGAATGAAGGAGATAGATATGGGGTCTCAGAGAATTCCCAAGCCCCCTGCACTACCTCTTGCATCCAAAGCCATAAATTCCATCAATGGCCAGCTCTTTCTAGTAATCTCTTTAACTCTTTCCTACATCACTTTAGTTTCCTGTAGAAGAATTATGTTTGGCTTCTCTGTTTGAATTCTTTCCTTTAGGTACATCAAATTTCCCTTGGAGTTGAGGCCTCTTATATTCCATGATAGAAGCTTCATTGGGGGGGAGGGAGAGATCATTGGTAGTACTTCGTCAAGACATTTTTTTTCCATGAGTTGACCAAAATTTCCCCTACTTCTCGAATCACTTCACGGGTTGGTCGTCTTCCCCTCTTCCTAGAGCCCAAGGTAGGATCTGTCTATTATGTGGGGGTGTTTTCTTCCTGAGGAACTAATGCCAGTTAATGATGGGATTCCGCTAAGGCATGCCCTTTCTCCTAGTCTTTAAAAATTTGGTGGAATTGGTCCAGCTGATCTTGAGGAATATCCACTAATCCGTCCTTTTCCTAGATTCGGAGGTAGGCTACCATGACCCACTCATCAGTGTTGAGGTTGTCCAAATTCATGTCTTGTTCTAACACTTGACATACTTCAGTGAGAACTTGGATGATTTCTTTACTTTTGGTTTGGTCCTCCGGGATCTTATGTTTGCTTGATTGTTTACTCTTCACATTCTCCAGTCCCATCTCTACTTCCATCACTGCTTGGGAATAAGGCTCAACCCCTGATGCTGTTATCGGCTCTAGCTTGAATGATTAAGCTAAGATGGTGAAAAAGTTCCCTTTAGAGATATTTGGTGCTATTTGGCAACTACTAGGGGGCCACCCTAAGGCATCTTGGGAGGGTTCTATTGATCAGCTGGAAGTTTCATGCACAACATTTTCCTGGGCTAGAGGAGGGGGAACTTTTCTTGAAGGAAGACATCATCACTGAACTTCTTGGAAGCCATCCAATGTAGGAGCTGCTTCAAGGTTCAAGGCCAATTGAGGGAAGTCTCAAAAGAGATGGCCATATTCATAGCATAGTCTGCACTTAAACGACACATGCTCATAGTCTAGTGGTTGAGACCAGGTCTCGTCCTAGTATTCTATTTCCATTAACTCCAAAGGAGGGCAGGAAATGTTCATATACGCACAGATTCAAGCATATGAATAAAATATTCTACGTTCCCTGATATCTGAAACGTAGACAAAGTGTGCTAGGGAGTTACCAATGAGTTCAAGTATGTCCATCTCCCAAAAATCCTCTGGGAGGGAGTATAGATGGACCCAAATCGGGGAAGTTAGGAATTTCTCCTTGTCGGGGTTATAACAAGGTTCCTAGTGCTTAATAAATAAGCCAACACTATTCATGAAATAAGGGCCATTGTCCAAAATTCTCTTCTGATCTTCCATATCATTAAAAATTACTGTGAAGAAACACTTGGCCCATAGGCAAAGATCAAAGGGAGATTTTGGTTGCCACTTGAGCTAGATCCATTGCAGGATATTAGCTTCCCTAAGCCAAATACCCATGAATTTGCAAATAATTGCATGATCCTGCATAAAATGGTGGGATTGTTCAAGACAGTTGTTGGGGATCACCACCTTGGGTTTTTGATTGCCCTTGAGAGGCATCGAACCTTCATGTGAGCATTCCGTTGAGCACCAAGAGCTAGTGACTTAGGCTGTTTTCCTCTATGCGGACTAGAACTGGTCGAGGGAGTAGTAGGTGGATGAGATGCATTGGTGAGAACTAACTTGAAGGAGGGGGTATATTCCCTTCCCCTGGGAGGCCCCATCTAGAGCCCGCCTTGAAGGAGGGGGTATATTCCCTTCCCCTGGGAGGCCCCATCTAGAGCCCGCTCAGCCTAGAGCTCACGTCAACAGGTGTTGACAACAACGGGAGCAGGAAAAGGGCTGACGTTGCAGGGATCAGGGTTCTACAACGAACCCCAGTTGTCTTGAGGGAACACTTCTAAAACAAGGCACAATAATAAACATTATGTTTTTATTTATTCATTATACATATATATTACATTTATATCTTTTGAAATAATGATAGAAGTACTTATCTCTTGAGCATAATATCTATAAAATTGGAGCTGCTAAACAATAATGACAATCATGGATCTAGCTTCACAACATATACACCTTACTTGCAAAGAATAACTGAGGGTGAAAACCCATGGGTGGTTTACACTGTGCATATGTTGGTCTTGTCATCGTAAACCAAACAAAACCTCCATGCTCAACTCAAACTCTGTAACTCTAACTGATTCTTGATGCTACAAATCATGGAAAAATAACTATTTGTATTTCATTGAAACCATGTAATCTCCTGCTTATTCTTTGATGTCAATGTATGTATAAACATAAACACACTTATTAGTAGTTACAAACCATAAAAAAACACTAACGACTTCTTAATTCATTAAATATGGTAAATAATAATATAACCATAAATTCCAATGCATTAATCACCATAATATTTCACCTTATTAGATTATAAATGTCAAAAGTAAGTTCCTAGGCTAGGGATATTACTTACTCCCCCCTTAAAGTAAACACTGTCCTTGATGTTTATCATTAACTTTTATTCATAATATCAAATCCAAACAACCAAAAGGGAATCTTTTCCCTTCAAAAGGAAGGATTTTCTTTGTAGGAAATAAAACTAAACAAAACATTAATGTTTATCAATAGTCATAAGCATTTATAACTACAAAATACACAATTTCTACTTTCCATCACTTAGATATTATTCAATTTTTATAGATAAAACATAATATCTATACAACTTATCATCACTTACCAATTACTCTAGCAAATCATGGTCACATTTGTGTAAATTCTCTAAGAATGGTTTGATGATGCATCCACACTCCATCGAAAGGACCCTGTAATATATGACTAACAAATCCAACAAAATCATATTAGTCACAACATTTTCAGTCAAATGAAATACTTTTAACTATCACTCGTTTATACAATCTCAAGTGATATTTTAACCATAGTACCTCCACAAGTACTCAAAGAGCACCAACCTTCTAGTCATCAAAATTATAAATCATTGCACCATGTGCATATTGTCTTAGTTCTCGCTAAAGACATCCACACAATACTTCTAAAAGTACTCAGAGAGCACGTAGCTCTCCAATCAGCGAAATGATCAATAATTGCATCAAATGCAGACTTTCTTAGACATTGCTAGAGACATTCAGAAGATTGGTAATATAATAAAGGAAATCCACTGCCAGTAATGCTTTATTAAGCACTAGACTCCTTTCTTGTCAAGGTGTACATAACATGTTTACACAATTATATATGAAATTCATTTTTAACATAACACATAACTGATTAGTTAATTTTTTCTACTATGCCAACCATAATAAGCTAAAGAATGCTCCTCCCAACCAATGGGAACTAGTTTCCACAACCAAATTGAGTCATTGTCACATTCAAACAGTTCTCTCACAGAAACCATACTAGGTCTAGTCTAGAATTCGACTGGCCAACCAGCTAAAGAATTCCAATGAACACATAGAGTCCAATATAGGACTCCTCTTTGCAATATCCTCACAGAATCCCATCTATGAGGAATTTTGGACATCCTCTAACAGGCTTGAAAATCAACAGAGTTGCCTCATGATTTTTCCCCTCTTCACCATCATGGCCAACTCTTTTCCCTTACTGAGATCATCTATCTCTAGGGAGAGGAAATCTGGGTAGGCAAGTACCATCAACTCCTCTAGGCAGGCAACCACCATCAACCTAAGGCCTCATGGCCTTTCACAATTGTCCACAATTGTTTGGCATGTGAAATTTCTCTTTTATTACTCTTTCCCACACTAATTCACATCATGATCCATCTACACATTATACATAAAGAAAAATAAACATGTATGTAAATCATACATCATACTTGGCCCTCATCATGGGTCCACAATATCTAGATTAACAAGAAACATAATTAACATACATGTGATATGAATTCTGATTTTTCCGAATAACAAAATCATACATATCATAACATTATACTTTCTCATTTACTATTGTAATTCACATTGCAATGTTTTATTTTTATAGTTTTTCTTGTTGCGATTAAGCTACTCCTGCTTAATCCCATTAGTAGCATTAGTCATAAATAAGTATTCACTTTCACAATAATTTTAGTTTCATGTGTACAATACTTTCATGCATAAAAGTATATGGAAATATTCATTAATGTGTAAATGGCAATAATAGTTAAGGTAACAATCCAACATTTCCAATTCCCACTATGCACTGTTACCAACAGGTTGGTACATGAAGTAACTACCATAATCACTTGTATACAAATTGCACTAAGCTTAAATCAAATCCTATTCATGCATATAAGTTTTAATAGTTAGTCCTACAACACTAACTAATCATCCATGACCAAAACTCAGTGAACATCTAGTTATTACACTTAAGTCTCATTGCTCGATTCATGGTTTATTTTTAACATTGAGAGGGTTATTTAAATGTCCTTTTAAAGCACTCTATTGTACTCTTTAAGGATATTCCCCATATTTTTTATTCATGCATTTATTCTTTATTAGTAGTGCATTGCAAGTTTAGTCATGTTCATTAAAAGTACCATTAATATTTTCATTTTTGCAAAGATAGGTAGTTGATTGTCACTTTCCTTAGTGAGTGTTCAAGATTGTTCATAAGTGTGACAAAGTTTTTATTGCCTTTTATCCTCATTAGGATTCAAATGTCATGAACATAGTTTTACAATAGACTTTATTACTTACTATTCATTAATGCAGTTATAAACATGAATCACACATATCATGTCAAAAGTAGTCTACTACATATATCAATATGTATATTGTTAGACTTGTACTTTAGTTGATGCCCATTGGTAGCATACCTCGATTTCTTTTCGAATTAACAATGTGCCATTGCTGCAACCTTTAGCTCTGATACCACTTGTAACATACCCCAATAGCCTCACATGAAAATGCAAGGAGTTAGAAATTTTTTACACAAATTACCCACAAGTAATTATCCAAATCACTAGTCTGAATTCCTCATTAACCATTAGATATAATGTTCATTAGCAAGGAAAATTTTAAGGATGGAAGTTTATCTTAAAGTTTAGAAACCTTGGTGAATATTCCTAGTCTCTAATATGCAAATTGTAAAATGTTTCCCAATATTTTTGTAAAAATATCCATATTTCTAATGATTTTATATTAGTCTATATAAAATTTCGGCCATTTTTAAGGTTAAATAATTTGATAATATAAAATTTGGGCAAATCATTTTTAGAAAAAATGGAAATTGGCGAATCTTTTTTTTTTGAAAAAACATGCAAAATTATCCCATCTACAAATATTAGACCCTAAAATCTTCCCTATTCATCAGTACATTAAGAAAATTTATTAGAGGAATAATAAGTTGCATAACCATTAACAACCACTCTTGTAGTATATTAACATAAACTATATGATGTAACCTTGCATTTCATGATTTTTTTAACCATATTAATTAATCACATAACTGACATTATCAACATCAACTTATGCAAGGAATCAATATCACAAAATTGACATAATAAGCAATCATACCATTGAACACCGATATACCTTGGAAACCCTATAAGGTGAAAACCAACAAACATTTAATTTTATTATTAAACACATGTGAGGTTGTTCACTGCTCGCTCAATGGCTTATAAGGGAGTCCATTCCTTATCCATTGTTATAAAATATTGCAATGAAATATCATTAAAATATAGCATACCTATCTAAAATCTGTTACAATCATCATGAAACCATTTACCCATAAATAACCACTCTCTATATCCTTGTGGTATGATTGTTCCATCAATTGACCATCCTGCGGCTCATACTTATCAGCACGGACAATTAGTTCTCATATGCCACAGTGTTAAACATAATTTGTCTTTTTCACAAATCACCATAATTTCCTGTCATTGTTGTCGTCAACAAGCTTTGGTAACATGATTAGATAGAGTATTAATCAATCAATAATCAATGTTTAAAAGCGATATTTTAACATATATTCATGTGCATACATGGGATGTAAATATAATATCACATGCTTCTTCTAACAACATTGTGCATATATAAACAAATAATTATCAAGCATGTCAAAATAATTACCACGCTACTATGATCATTCTCACACCAGCACACATTCATATCCAAAGGAAACCATTATAATCATCCATTTCATTTAAAGGATACTAGTAACTTATCTTTTCTTTTCGTGCATGTAATCAGATAAAAACATATTCAAAGAGAGTTGTCCCCTTAGCTTCTTCTTTATGCATGTAACTAAGTAATCTTTCCAATACATCACATATTATTATAATACATAAAAATGCATGCCCCCCTCTAAAAGAAAGCTAAGATGATAGACATCATTATCCGCATGCAAATGCAAATCCCTTTTCAAAAATCATATTTCCCAAGATAGAGCTATTTATAAAATCGATTGTATAAACAAGGACATGCATTTCTCTAAAACAAAACTAATATGTTAGTCATTATTTCTTGCATGCGGATATAAGTATTTTACAGAGGAAAGCTAGTGCAATTATTGCAAGCAATTACTTGTTTTACTTTCCAAGATCTAACATAATACTTATTCTTTTCTACATACAAATCCATGTTTCTCTTTAAAATATCTAACACAATATTTCTATAAATCCATGTTTCTCTTTAAAAGATCTAACACAATAGTTATAGTTTCATGCATGTAATCAACTATTGTTTCTATGCTTCTGCAGATGTGTTCAACATAGTTTCTCTATTATTTTATGTACAAATTTCTCATGCACTTGTTTCCAAGAAAATATCATAACAAAGTTCTCATGCATTTGTTTTCAAAAAAGTATCATAAAAAAGTTCTCATGCATTTGTTTCCAAGAAAGTATCATAACAAAGTTCTCATGCATTTGTTTTGAAAAAAGTAACATAACAAATTTCTCATGCATTTCTTTTCAAAAAAGTATCATAATCAAACTTTCTTTTGGGTATAAGAACTAAAATAATAATAATGTTAACTTTTTATGCATTAAACCATACAATTAATTCAAACTATCCAATACACAACACACAAGTCATTTGGAGGGATGTCGACCACTGCAGGATTTCGTAAGGGTTTTGGGTAAAACCCTAGGTCTTACTGCAGACTTTCACATTTACTGAGCTGAGTACCCATCGCCGATAGTAATTGCTTGCTATCCCCGTTGTTGCCCATCCGTAGCTTTCAGAATGTCGGTCCCAGCTTGTATATTGGAGGATTTGATGGAGACGAAGGAGGTCGATTATTCTGAGGACACCCAACCAGATCGTGTTATTTTCAGGCTCCCTTGTTTCTCATCTATGGCAGGTGGCCCTAGCCTCTCGTTAGGCCCTGAGCTTCTGATCTCGTTGCCGGTGGTTACCTTGTCGGAGCATTGTTCTGCTCCACCTTTCTCTGGGTTTTTCTCTCTTAAATCCCCTGCTCTGGATATTCCCCCTTTATCCCCAGGTACTTTACACATTCTGACTGCGAATATGCCTTCATCACCTTCATTCAACCCTCATTCATCTTTCTTTGCTGCTACATTTGCGGGTATCCCCCCATCAGTGGCCCCAAACCCTTCTGTTCAACATTCACCATTAGGATGTTTCGAGACTCTGGTTATCAAGGTAAAGCCTGCAAATCCATTCCACTGGAAGGTTCCCTCGACCCTTTGACGGAACACCCATCTGCACCTCGCACAGGGAAGAGAAAATCTAAGTGTGTGAAGGAGACCTCCAAGGATATTACGATTTGGTTCAGTGAGATCTCTGTGATTGGAGAAGTGGTATCTATGGCCAACACAATTCTTGTCAGATATGTTCATGGAAGGGCTTACTCAGCTACAAGGCTCACATTATGGGTTAAGGAAATCTAGGGCAGAATTCTCAATGACCTACCTGAGGTTCAGGTTCTACCTAGGGGTTGGTTTGCCCTTCACTTTGCGAAGGATACTTATACAGATTTGGTTCTTGCCAGATACTAGCACATTGAGATGGCTCTAGTCCTCCTCAAGAGATGGAGCCCTCTTTTTGATCCTGAGCGCGAACAAATTGGGGCCGAACCCTTATGGGTGCGCTTGCCAGGGCTCTCGCTACAGTATTGGTGCGAGGAGGTTTTTGTCCGAATCGGGAATGCCCTAGGTACATATTTGGATCATGATAACACCTTTGTGGAATCGAGAAATAGAACTCTTACATATATCCTGGTTCATTTAGACACTCACGAGGGTTTGGAGGAGAAGATTATGCTTCAATGAGGGAAATATACCAGGATCCAGATATTGGACTATAAAGGGGTGCCATTTCACTGTCGACAGTGCCACAAGGTGGGATACATATTCAAGGATTGCCCCCTTAATAACAAAATAGAGGATATCCCTAAGCCGTCTTCAACACCATCCAGGATCGATTTGCCGGCCATCCATCATTCACTAGCTCCAGGCCCTATTCCCTCGGTTAACAATCCTCCTCCTAAGGTAGTGGACGAAGATCATAGAACACTCTCGTCGCCTTTCACTGGGTCTTGGGCAGCTGCTGAAGCTGCCAAAGCTTCGGGTACTCATCTCACTCCTCTTACCTCTGGTATTGTTATTTGTTCCTCTTTTGTTGCACCTTCCATCTTTGTGGCTCATTGCACCATGGTGTCCTCCCCTGTTATTGCACCTTCCACTCCCTCTTTGCATTCATTATCCACATCCTCCTCTTCACCATCTTCGCCTAGGGTTTCTTTTAGCGTAATGATGTCAACAGGTTCGATCTCAAGAAGTCTGCATAGGGCTAGTTTCTTGGAGCACTAGCCATGCCTCGGAAATTAAAGGAAAGGAATTTCATGGGGGAATGCTACCAGGGGTATTAAATGCTCTAAGAACCCCATCCGTAGCTTTCAGAATGTCGGTCCCAGCTTGTATATTGGAGGATTTGATGGAGACGAAGGAGGTCGATTATTCTGAGGACACCCAACCAGATCGTGTTATTTTCA
>Ga0115851_101782_pt1 | contig 11458 bp, 12 predicted proteins | sample InSIn2gowninarea_FD_83865 | JGI IMG/M metagenome (GOLD analysis project Ga0115851, IMG submission 83865)
AAGAGAGGAAAAATAGGCAAAAGAGAAAGATCGACTTTGAATCTTGGCTGAGGCTACTTTGGAACATCATAGCACCCCATAGAGAACCTCTAGCCCAAATTTCAAGAAATTTGGGGAATTTTTGGTCACATGACAAATTTTTCGGCAAAACACAAGTTTTTTCTCCCTGTGCGCTAGGCAACTGGCGCGACACTAAAAATCGGGAGCTCCAAATGAAGAATGGTTTGCATTTTTGGATTCAGCATGAAAAATCACGACTACTGGTGCTCAAACAAGAAATTTAGGCAAGATCTGAGTCTCTAGGAGGTCAAAAACACCCAAAAAATGACCTCTCTGCCCCTTTTTGGACACACAGGAAGCAGTCTTGGGAGAATGAATATTTGGAGGGGCAAATGAGCACCAAATTCAAAAATTCTAGTTGGGTCAGAAAGTAGATAGGACAAGCTTTCCAACAAGCCCACTTGGGCACACTTTGGATGCCTGCAAGTGCCCCAAAACAGGCCCCAAAGCAGCGCGGTGCACAGAGAAAATGGCGCGGTGCACAGAGAAAATGGCGCAGCGCACAGAGGAAAAATTGCCAGATTTGCTTCCGTTTCGTGAAATTTCAATTCGCGACTTCTCCAAGTGGGCCCGCTCATCTAAAATTTGGTCTTTTGGAACCTAAGGCAGCATTTAAAGTATTTTTTCTCTAGATTGGCTTCTATGCAAGTGGCGAAGGAAGGCGATGGGTCACCCAAGCCATTTGTCATGTTTGTAATGATGCACTTGTAGCTGATGGTTGGCTCTTCATCTCCATTTTGTAATGATTCGAGTAACTCCCCAACCCTTGGGCGTTCTGTCTCTTCCTAGCTCATTCTATATATTGTATGCAAGCTATTTGCAAAGGGTTGGTTGGCTTGTAACTTCTAGGAGATTGTGGGAAAGAAACTTTGTTTCTTCACTGTATATTTTTGACAGAGAATTAATGAAAGGCAGCGGCTCTGTTTCATGATATTCTTGTGGTTGTGAGTGTAGAAAATGTATCTCTTATGTTTTCATATGTGTTTCGTTATGTTTCATAATTCAATTCATGTTCATTTCTAGTGAAATTTTCCAAGTGAGATTAGGTAGAATTCAATTTTATTGCCCTGCCTGTGGGAAAATTTCATGTTCAGTGTTCTTCTTCTGTTGAAAAGGATTCATGTAACTATGCCCTTTTCACTTTCTTCAGCAATCTTTTCATTCCACATTACCTTAAACTAAAATTGATACACTTTCTGCCTGCCTTGCCTCACGGAATAATCTGTGCCTTTGTATTAAATTCTCTGTTCTTTGCTAACCGTTGGTCCCATACCATCCCAGAAGCTCGGTCATTCATGAAAATTGTTTCCCAAATCCCTATTCACTTAGCAGCCTAAGGTAAATATTTCATTGTAAGTCATCTTAGACCGTTTTTGATTATCTATTCACTGAGCGTGACTCGAAGAGAGCCCTCTCCTGTTTTGGTAGGGCTAGCTACTAGACTAAGCGTGGTTTGTGGTTACCCTAATTTTTGCTTTCCTTCAGCCTAGGGCAGATTTAGGTGCTAACATGTTCCATATTATGAAAAGAGTTATTTGGTAGTAGTCGTACCCTTGAACATGGCACTCCCTCAGATAAACCTTCCTTGTGATGGCCTCTCAATATGAATCTTACCATTCTATGAGTTTAGCCTATATACCTCGATGTTCTTGCATCTCTGTATCCTAACACTCTTTGGCGTTCATCAGTCTAGTGTTGCATGGTTAAAACCATTGTCATGCCTTCTATTGTTCAAGGGGAAACCTTTATCTTTTGTTTCCTCCATCAAACCATCAATCATATCCTATCATCATGCCCTTTGTTTCTTTGACCCAATGCTAAAACGATTCCTCAAAAAACAATCATTCTTGTCCCGTTTCATGTCAACTGATGTAGAACACATTATTTCCTACCTTTCAACAGGTCTCTTCCTATCAACTTCAACACTCTATCTAGGAAGAAGACCCAAAAACATTTCAGTGCCTTGGTACTCGCAAACATCAATGGCAGGTCACCTTGTGTTTGGTCAGGGGTTTTCATAATTGGCTCCTCGTTAAACGATTCTACGAGTGTTTGATGATAAAAACATTATTAACACTCTCTATATTGTACTGTGCATCTTGGAGACCATCACCATTATTGGTGGCCATCCTCGCATGTGTTAACGGTCTCCATTATTGATTGGTAATCAGATGATTTTGTGCATGTTCGACCTCAACACATATATTCACATGTATCGATCTATGCTATTACGGTGAAGTGAAAATCAAGACCTTAGGTAGAGGCTTGCATCACTTAGCCTTGTTTCCTCTCCCAAGTTGCATTTATTGTTTTTTGGAGACAGCTCATTAGAATGATCCTATTATGACACAGGTTCCACATTGTTCTTATCAGTGACCAGCATCGTCATATCTCTTTTCTGAGAAAATCACTCTGACATAGATACTGAGTGTGGGAATGCCAAATTTAGGACATGATTTTAGTTGTTTTATATATATGTGTGTGTGTGTGTTGTATCAGGTTTCTCGTACCATTCGAAGCTCCCATCCTTCTCTCTTTTTTCCGAAGAAAAGGATAGTTAAATATAAAGTATTTCGGCCATCATTGCAGCCTCTAATCTCACACTTTAAAGGGCATCTATTATACAGGAAAATAACCTCCACATCAACTCAGAGGAGAAAGACATGATGATTGAAGGACTGACCAAGTTAACATGCCCAATTGTCAAGCTAACGTTGTCTAAACACTAGCAACCTACTTTATAAATGTTCCTACCAAGGCTAAGGGTGCGTTAGTGCCGAAAGTAACTCTGTTTGTTACCTCGAGAAGAGCATTAGTGAACCCTAATGAGTTTCTATGGGTCAATAGAGCAAGTTGACTAATAAATATCTAAAGATTCTCTCCTATGTCAGCTCACAAAAGTAAGGTAACATCAGAACTCCACCTGTTTGTCTGAATTACTAATTGCTAATGGAGTATGCAAATGGGAAAGAGCACAAAGGCATGGAAACATCATTGATTTTTCCTAATGGAACTAATGAAGGACTTGGCAATCCTATCCTTGCATGCTATATATGCAAGGCTAGGGCCATTGTGAAAGGGGTCGAACCATTTGAAAGGATTTCATATTTGACTATCGAGCAGAGTCTCAGACTAAGGAATCAGTAGAGGTTAAGAAGGGAGAGAGGGAGAGAGAGGAGCTGTAGGGGTAAGGGAAGACTGATGCAACTGATGGTTGTAATCACTCTTTTTACATCAATATAGAATTGCAATTGTGTTGTCCCCTCCGAGAAGTTTGTAGTATAACTTATTTATATTTTATTCAATATCATTAACATGAGTGGCTTACATATATGCAACTAGATATCTTTGTATGTTCATGCATTGTTTATCAAGGTTTTATGCTGTGATATTATGCTTGTCTTTTCTATGTGTAGGTTTTGATTTGGAGCTGGCTCAGGGGTCTTTTGCCTAGCTACATTGCGATCTCCAGCAACACCACACTAAGAATCAAGGTAATAATTCCTTCTTTTTTTGATATCCATTTGTTAAGCATAGATATGAATGCATCTTTGTGACAGTTGCAGCTAATATGACTGTTTGCCAAGGATCCTGGGAAGATCCTTGAGGGTTTCTACATCACCAAACATCCGTGCATTAATCCCTATAGAAAATGCTTCCAACTCCATTTAGTGTCACCAATGTGTTCAAGAGAAGTCATTCAATTGATATCTGCTACGACACTCTTAAGCCTTCATTGCATGTCTACCATTCTTGAACTAGTTTCATATCAACATCATTCTGTCTCAAATCATGATACCTGTTTCGTGTCATTGACGGGGGATACATTATGGCCCTCATGCGATGGTTTACTTCCTATCGACATCAATGCATTATCTAGGAAGTTGACTTAGAAACTCTTCCTTTAGTACCTTGGGAATTGTATACATCAATGGAAAGTTTCGTCACTCTCAATGATAAGTTTTCATCATTAGCCTTCGACTAACAGGCTTTGTGTGGTGTTCGACTTCAACTCATTAATTCATACCATACGGATTGTACTGCTATACCTTGAGATCCATTAACATCATCAATGGTTTCTCTCACATCTATTAATGACTTACATCTTTGGTAGCAAATCAGATGGTGTTTACCATGTTCAAATTCAGCTCCTTTATTTACATGGTTAGACTCGTACATTAGAAGATTGAGTGAATGAGATAGAAGACCCCATATCTAGTTCCATCCATCCGGGTTGTGCTTTCAGGATTAATGAAAGATTAAAAAGCATAAAGGCTATGATCATGCATTCATCCAATCATGGATCCACACTTTATCATCAATGGACATGACTTCTTGATCATTTTATGTGTAATGTTAGCTTATGTGCCGAGCATGGGTATGCCTCTCTCAACAAATATTTCATGATGAAATGTATTATAATGTATGATGATACAACCATTTATTCTTGATCCGAACTTGTCACAAGGTAAAATACTTTAGTCATCGGCCACTATTTAATACTTTTCACTTTAGGGGGAAATTTGTTATAGACCATTTGGTCGCATCTGGTCAATAGGCTTGCAAACTAGATCAATCAACATCCATGAACACCTTGTCATCAACCCTACACAAGGACTGAAGTATGACTCTACCAAATCCTTGTGTTTCTGGGTCTGACTATCTAAAATAAGTGATTTTAAGGTCCATTTCCCCTTGGCCCTTTAGGGACCTTCATTCAACAACAAGTTTCTTAGTTCTAAACCATCATTGATCAACACTAAGTTGTCCCTTGTTGGGGGTGCACTGATTCTAGAATTTCAGGAAAATTAAAAAGAATTCTAAAGCTTCCTCTTCTAGAAGCTTCCAGGATTTGTTTTAACCATTTAAATTGGATAAGAACTTTGAACCGTATCTAATCCTACCTTGAATATTTCACCTCTTATGTCTTGAGCTCATCCTCCCATCAAGAGTGGATCTCAAGCCTATATTTATAAATGGATAAGAATTCCTAAACTACCACACTCTCCTCTAAATTTACAACCATCTACAACATCATGGTTGGGTTTTGGAGACTAATCGAACCCTCATTCTTCTGCTTTGAACCTAAGAGAGTTATCATTTCCATGCATTAGGGTGACATTAAGGCGTGCTTCGTGACAACGAAGAACAAGTCAACTTGGGGAGTTCTCTACAAGATCAACTACTATTCTTGGTTATAAACTCTCCCCTATTCATATTAATACAAAGAGTATATTATTTTCCTATATGTGTTATGTTATGTTTACATTCATATATTTTATTTATTTGCTGATCCATTGAATAGAGTAATTGGATAATGCTACATTGATGTCATAGATCTTTATCTTGTGTTGATTGTATGTGCAGGTTATAATATTACAATCAGAGCTATGATTCGATATTACAATCTAAGAGGAGAGAATATCTTGTGACAAATTCCAAGTAACCCTCATTCCATTCTCTAATTTATCTAAGGGGAACTTTATATTCTTTGCTTTCTATTGTTCTAGACTAGTCCACTAGTCCAGGGAAGACATTTCTATCCCTAGTTGTAAATTCTTCATAACAAATTGGCAACTCCTCTATGGAATCTCACTCTTTTTGAATGTGAATCCCATGAGTCTGTTCCCAGCAATCCATTAGTTGAGAAAATGGTTGACTCGAATCCACCTTTAGTTGATCGTACCTTTCGCATAGGGAGAGAACTTCAAACCACTCAAGTTCTTCTCATTTCTTCATATTCTAATGAACTGGGTGGAGATCCTCCCATTCTAAAGGTACAAGGGGACAATCCTCATGTTCCCATGGAACAAAGGAGAAATTCTTGTGTTCCCATAGTATAGGGGGAAATCATCGCATTCCCATGACACCCCCTCCAAGCAATATGTTCACTTCCTTTGATTGGGTTCGACTGGGAAGATACCATCTTCCTCCATACGTGCCCTTCCTGATCATAGTACAATATTATAATATGCTCATACCTAGCACAACTATAGATGAAGATGCATATGTTAGTATTTTTTCCTCAAGTACTTGGCAAGACTTAGGTTCTCTGCAGCTTGTGCCCGTTACCCAGAATACGTTAGCTTTTAATAGAGGAACCAATCAACTGTTAGGGATCCTTCCTCAGTTTCCTATTACATTGGGTGGAAAGGCTATCTATATCAATGTGATGGAATTCCAAGTCCATTTGGATTTTAATTTACTCCTTAGGCATGACTATGTTTATGACATGGTAGCTTTTGTCTCTTCACTTTTTTGTATGATGTGTTTTCTTCATGAAGGAATAATCATGACCATTGACAAACTTTCATTCGTTGGTCCTAATTTGCCTCAAAATCAACCAATTTCCCTAAATTGTCCTTATATGCAAGTGGTATCTTCCCCATCATAAATAAATTATGTGGCACCTGTTCCATGCCTGTGTCTACTAATGATCTAGTAGGTTATGTAGTGCATTATTTACTGGGGGAATTGGAGTTTGATATGTCCATTGGATCTATTGTCACCTATTACACCTTTTTTTCAATTGTGTCAAATGATGTCAAATGATGGCCAAAAAGGAAGAGCCTAAGTTCAAATAGAGAAAAGAGGAGAGAAAATATCAGAGGCTAAAATAACGAGGAGGAGGCCAAAATAAAAAACCTAAGTCTCAAAGCCAAAAGTAGAAAGTTGAAACCTGAAGAGGAGTGTCAAAATTCAGGACCCAATCACATCAGAGCTCAATATCAAGAAGGCTGGAAGGAAGGCATATCATATGTCAGTTCTTTAGAGGATTGAAAGCATCAGAACTATATTTAATTTCTTTTTTAAAAAGTTACGATGAAGAGGGGCTATGATTCAGGCTTACACTCAATCACCAAGCATTCCAAAAGACCAAGGGGCATAGAACAAGGTGGGACCTCAGAGCATATTCCATCGAAACATTAGAGTTTTAGAACTTGTTAATAAATAAACCTTTTTGGAAAGCACCAAAATATTAGAGGAAAGGGAAATAAAAAGGAGTCTTTGAAAATCCAAAGACCCTAGGGACCTTTTCTCTCTCCTCCGAAGAAGACACTTGGCAGCTAGTGATTGGTCTAGAAAAGTAGATATGGACGATGATGTCAGCATGAAATTGAGGCATGAGGAACATGTGGTAGTCAATATTGGAATTTTTAAGGGCTTAAAGGGGAAAATATGGGTGACATGTGTCGCTACCCAAGAGGCACCATGTGGAGATGAGGATGTCAACATGACATCACTTTGGAGGTCTACATTTTGCAGGAAGAGGCCATCATAACTTTGTTTTAATTAAAATTATAAAAGAATCTGAAGAGAGGAGCTTTGATATATGTGTTACAATTCATTTTTTCACAATAAAAACTGATCATCAAATTGGATCTCTCGCCATCCATCCAAGTGTCATGAACCACTCCCTTGCAAGTCAAAAACTTATATACCTCGAATAAAGTGTAAATTCTAGGCAAAATGGTCCATAAACCAACATTTAGTCTCCTGCGTAGTTTCCTAGTCAGTTTTTCCACATACACGTTTATTGACATTGATCCCTGCTAGATGTGCACTTTGTCTGCCACTAAAATGTGTGCACATGACTCAATAAAAATAAAAAATAAAAAGTGAGATCTAGAAGCATTGTTGGGCGAATCATTCCCAACAAAAAGCATCAAATTCATGTTTATTTGAGTCTAACCTCATTTTTGATGGAGCTAATCCCCATTCTTCAAGGAGCCCTCATCCCTATTTTAGTGGATCTCATCATTGGACTAAGGATCTCAAACTACTTCCTTTTGGCTTATTATTCAAGCCATAGGTGGGGGAGTTGATGTAGAAATTTCTCTATAGATCAGCTAGCTCTGATACCATGTAGAAATTCTGCAAATTCTCTACAAATCTCGCACTAAGATCATGTAGAAAATCTAACTGTAGATTAACCCGATAATGCAATATACCAAAGCAAAATACTATAACCTACTTCTACTATCAATTTTCCAAAGCTTAAAGATCAAGCAAGATCGAGATGAACACATATAACCAAAAGAAGAAGAATCAATGCACAATACACATGAAAATACTTTGAGGAAAGTCTCAGCTAGAAACCCCACTATCTGTATCATCATACAAGGTGGAAATACATCAGAATTATACAAAGCCTTAGCTGTCACAGCTAGCCATCTCTCTGTACAATCCTCCTGGATGCTCACAGGCAAACATGCCTTCTCACTAGCCTTCCTCTCTACCCTCCAAGATCCTATTTCCTTGCACAGTTTCTGCTGGGTGATCCTCCTATTACCAAGTGGAAAAATCTCAACCAAGTGGAACACTGATCTCACACCCTGTTAAAACTGTGCAATACTCAAGGAACCTTACCTTGACTGCATGCATGAGTTTCCTTTATAGGAAAATGCATGCAACTAATAGTACACAGTCCTTAACATTTAGCTTAACTGGGTCTTTCTCAGAATAGACATGCATGAGTTTCTGATGAGGGAATCTTCAGTTATCTGGAGTACACTAGTTGAGTGCATGCATGCATCAACTAACTGACAACTCATAATTAGTTCCTCAAATAGTTTGGAACTAATTTAACTGGACTTAACTCAGTAAACTGAGCTAACTAATTACAACTCAAATATAACTCAATTTTATCTCCTTAATTAAGGGATAATCTCCTTAATTTAAGGGATAACTCTTCCATGCCTTTAGAAAGGCTTCTAACTGGATTAATTAATCCATAATGAATTAATTAATTATTCCAAGCAGATGGTGAGACTAAATTCGATTTTAATTCTCAATTCTAATTCAAGGACAAATTAAAATTGGAATATTCATGTTGCCACATTTCAACACTCCCTCTCAACAAGAAAGAGATTATCTACCACCCCGATACTATCTCTATGAAACTTGAATTTACACTTTGACAATGCCTTTGTCAAAATGTCAACATCTTGATCCTCTATCGAAATATACTGCAGCAACATGATCCTCCTTGCTACACAGTGTCTGAGATGATGATACTGAATGTCGACGTGCTTGGACCTATCATGAAATACTAGATTCTTAGAGAGTTTGATACAACTCTGATTATCACAATAGATCACAATTGGATCCATCCTCTGATCAAACAAACCAACTAGGATTTTCTGCATCCAAATGGCCTCACATGCTACCTGACTTGCATCCATGTATTCTACTTGTGCCAAGCTGAGTGCAACTGACCTCTGTTTCCTGTTGTACCAAGAAACTACAGTTGACCCAAGGTTGAAAATCCCTCCTGATTTGCTCTTCTAATCTGATGTATTCCCTGCCCAATCTACATCTGTGAAGCCCTATAGCTTCAGTCCCTCTATCTATCTGTACCATAATCCATACTAAGATGTGCGTTTAAGGTATCTCAATACATGCTTTGCCGCATTCCAAAACAACTTGGTAGGATGAACCATCGTTTGACTCAGCTGGTTCACCACATAGCACAAATCTAGTCATGTGTTCACTAAGTACATCAGTAATCCCACAAGCTACCTGTACACAGTAGCTTCCACTACTTCCCCTGAAGTAGCATCCTCCTTCCTCCAGTTACCAGCTAGAGGAGTCTGCATGACCTTGCACTTCTCCATGTGGAATCTCCTGAGTATCTCGTTGGCATACTTTCCCTGAGACACAAACAACTCCTCATCCTTCTACCACACTTCCATGCCAAGGAAGTAATGCATGAGACTCATGTATTTCATCTCGAATTCTCTTTCAAGGTCCTCTTTGTAAGACATGATCAACTAATCATTACCAATCAATATGAGATCATCAAAATAAAGAATGATGATCAACAACTTACCTTCCACCACGATGTTGTACATGTTAGCATCCACTTCACTCTTTGTGAAGCCCAACCTGGCGAAGCAGTTGTCTATCCTAGTGTACCAAGCACAAGGTGCTTGCTTCAGCCCGTACAATGCTCTCTTGAGTTGGCACACATGTGACTCACGATCGAAGGTCTCAAAACCTTTCGACTGCTCTATGTACACCTCTTCCTCAATCTCGCCATTGAGGAATGCAGTCTTCACATCCATATGATGGATCTTCCAACCTATTTGTGCTGATAGTGCCAATGTAGATCTAATAGATGAGTACCTTGCGACAAGTGCAAAAGTCTCATCATAGTCAATCCCCTCAACCTATGAAAAGCCACGGGCAACAAATCTTGCCTTATGCTTCTCCACACTACCATCAGCAACTTGCTTTACCTTGTAAATCCAATGAGAACTCACAACTGACTTGTTCTCCAGTCTTGGAATCACATCCCAAACACTGTTACGAACTATGGAGTCATACTTCTCCACCATAGCATCAACTCAAATCAGCTGCTACACTGCTTCCTCAAAGGAAGATGGCTTGGTCTCAACACATTCCCCAGCAAGGTCCATGTATCCAGTGTACCTCTCAGATGACCTCCTCTGTCTGTGCTGAGAAGATGGTGCTCCCACATTCTCTCTTGCATCTTGCAACAATCTGTCAGCGTCTTTTGTGTGCTTCCATCCATCTCTAGAAGACTCTGCTTGAGTGGATGTCTCCACTCCTGGAACCTCTACATGTGGTTGCTCTGCATCAGTCTAAGGCTCCTCCTCCTTAGGAACCAATAGTTCCTCCACAGCCTATAGTCGGAGCTCCCTCTCAAGGGAAACTAACATGGCCTTCTTCTCATCAAAATTGAAATCTCTATGAACTACTATCCTCTGACTGGTAGGCAAGTACACTCGATAGTTGTGAGGTGTATCAGTGTACCCCACAAGTATCCCCAACTCTATTGTTGGCTCAAGCTTCTTCTGTCCATCCTTTGTCACATGGAAATATACCGATGAGCCAAAGAACTTGAAGTGACCCACATTTGGTCTCTTACTGGAGAAAGCTTCCTCTAGTGTTTTCATCCCAAGTATGCAATGCGGCCTCCTATTATGAAAATAGACTGTTGTGTTGCATGCCTCAGCCCACAAGTGAAGTGGTAGGACTTGGTCATGTAGCATCACCTGTGCTTCCCCTACAATAGTTCTGTTCTTCCTCTCGGTTACCCCATTCTGCTGTGGGTTATGAGGTGCCATCAACTCTCATTTAATTCCTTCCACTGAACAAAAGTCTTTAAACTCTCGAGAGACATACTCTCCATTGTTGTCACTTCTTAAGGCCTTCATCTTCTTCCCTGACTCTTTCTCGACCAAAGCTTTGAACTCACAAAACTTTGAGAAGGTTTGGTCCTTCTTCTGCATGAAATAAATCTAGAATTTATGAGAAAAATCATCAATGAAAATCACATAATACCTTTGCTTCGTTGTGGATGCCATCGAGAATGGTCCACACACATCTATATGAACTCGCTCTAAGATAGCCTTTGCTCGACTGTCTCGAT
>Ga0115851_101783_pt1 | contig 11456 bp, 10 predicted proteins | sample InSIn2gowninarea_FD_83865 | JGI IMG/M metagenome (GOLD analysis project Ga0115851, IMG submission 83865)
AAGTGGACCAATAGTGGCACATTATCCTCTGTATCTATGTCGGGCCAATATTTAATATTTGATCAAGCTACTAACTTGGAAGGGATGGATGAGATCACTATTTTTGCAGAGAAAGTAGTGGGTACTCAGTATGGTCGATCTCTCAACTTGACTATACTTCCTAGTGATGAAGAACCTTCATCAAAACATGAGGACTATACTTCCTAGTGATGAAGAACCTTCATCAAAATAGGGGGAACAAGATGGAAATAGGTTGTCCATGTATGAGAAGGAAAAATTCGATTAAGGTGAATGAGTATGTCCAATGATTTTTACTCAGGGTGGATATATATTAAGATAATGTGGAACGACTCACGCAAAGGGTGTTGGTTGGGCGTTGGGAATTTAACATAATGATTGGGGTTCATATGAAAGGGTGGATTGAGAATATTTGTTTTCCCATTTTGACATACATGCCAAAGGTGAGTGTCGTCCTTAATGGATGGTTTAATTTTCACTTTCTGAAGTTGGCGATGCTGAGAAGATTGCCTCTATTTTCTCCCACTACATTGATGGTCTTTGTTTTTGATCCCACTAAAAACATTCCAAAGAGGAAAATCTTATGGGTGAAGCTCCTGGGGTCCCACTGAAACTTTGGACCAAACCAAGCATCATGGAAATATTCAACAAGATTGGTAAGTTTTATTTCGTGGACGAGGGTTGTTTGGGTGTCCTAGATAAAAGGGTTGCATGGGTTCTAGTTGAAGTTGATTACATGGGAGGTTTACCACCTTCTTTGGATATAATCCAGGGTCCTATTTCCTTTAGGTGGTAGGTAAATTACAGGGGCATGCATTTTAGGTGCATTGGCTGTCACACTATGAGACACTTGATTATTGAATTCCCTTTGAGGTTTGGCGGTGGATGGCTATGGTTAGGTTAGGATATTCCCAATGAGGGGAGAGAAATGGTTACACCTTGGCTGGTGGCTCATAAAAATACAACTAATAACAAACCTATGGCACATAAGACTAAAATCAGAGACAACTCAATCTCTCTTGAGGACAATTTGGACATGCCCAATAATGTAGAATTTACACTAATTAAGTGGGGATTGATAATGCCTATAGGCTCCTCTTTAACATATAACTTGATGTCTAATAAAAAATGGACTTGGGGAAATACTCTATCCCATGAGTGAAGGGAAATAACGGGTAGGAAAAATTTAGGCACATGTTAGAAACCCTCCTTTATTGTTCTTATGTCCAGGGTGTCTGCAGCTAATAAGTTCTCTTGCCCAAGTGTAGTTTTCTTTCACCCATCTATTTCGTGAACTTTTAGGAGAATTACTCCTACCCATTATTTGAGGATGCAGAATTGGATTGCTTGGCCTGTGAGGAATCTCCTGCCCTAGAGCCCTTGACCATAAAGAAGGATTTGTTTTTAGGAATAAGAGGTGCTGGACAATCCATAATCGAGGAGAAACGTGATGACCTGGAAGAAACAAGGAATAAAATACAAAAATGTATCTTCATGTGTAGGGGTATTGTCAAATCTTAATGCTTGTTTTTTAGAGGCATTGAAGGAGGCCCAATATCCTCCTTTTGATCCAGGATCCTCTAGTGCTGAAATTAGACCTAACGAGGCTAATGAACTATGGGTTCTTAGAGGAAACATACCCATTGATATTCCTCCAATATGAAAGTAATGTCCATCAATGTTAGGGGCCTGTGATCAACCCATAAAAGTAGATCCCTTCATAATATCATTTTGCTAAAGTAGCCCTCTATCATTCTTATCTAAGAAAAGATAACTGACAAAGTGAATATGTATCATCCAATTAAAATTTTGCCTTGGATGGGAGGTATGTGCGATGTGTGCTTCAGGACACTCTGGGGGCTTGGTGGCAATGTGGGATCCCAATTTTTTTCTTTTAAAGCAAGCAAATCATTAGCTAGGATCATTTTGTCATGCCATATGCACAACTCAAGATACTGTCTAAAAATACTTGATATATATACCTCATATTCTAATTAGAGGACTTTTTGGAACCATCTTGATGTGAGTGGGATCATGGACTTACATTGTCTCATAATGAGAAGAGATTTGAATATGATGTTGGTCAAGGAGGAGGTCTAGGGGAAGAAAGACAAATTGGATAATGAGAAGAGATTTGAATATGATGTTGGTAAAGGAGGAGGTCTAGGGGAAGAAAGACAAATTGGATTTTATGGAAGGTTATTTTAAGGAATTATTTGATCCTAAGCTACTCAAATGTATTCTCCCTTATCTGGTTTGACTGACATGGATGAATGGATGATAAGATTCAGAAGGAATAGCCAAAATGTTGGACCGCTATCTTTTGCATACTTTTTTCACTGATACGTTGAGTCATCTACTATATTGGACATATTTTACTGTTATATTAGACCATCAGGTGCTTTTCCTAGAATGGTTAGGGGAAAATGCCTTACAAGATTTCTCTTTTAAGTTTAACCATAGTGGCTTAAGGAGAGGGAATTTGTTGATTTAGTCATAGAATTATGGTCCAATCCCCTAGAGACAACAAAAAAATCTAAAGATGGAGGTGGTCTCTCCCAAGATGGTAAGATAGAAGGCTAAGGTAAAAGTGTGAGTGAGAAATTAGAAAAAGGAACTCTACAGGGAGCTAAAGGAAATCGGCAGGGAGGTTGCAGCATGGAATGATCCCAATGGTTTTGGTTTCCTCACTGAATCAACAAGGAAGGCACTCCCGGGCCTTGCGACTAGGAGACACAAGATACTAAAACTACAAGAGGATGAATTATAAATGAAAAGTAGGGAAACATGGGTGGCAGGTGGGAACACGAATACACACTATTTCCATGAAATGGCATCAAAGAGGAATAAGGCTAACACCATTTGGTTCATTAGATATGGTGAGAATAATATCCTAACTAAGTATAAGGATATACAAAATGTGGTTGTTTAGTTTTTTAGTGATCAATTTAGGGTGAAGGAGGGAGCAAATGTCACCAAACAGTTGGAACTTTCCAATCTCTTCCCCTGCATGGTGGATGTAGAGACTAACACGGTGCTGACTTAGATTATATCAATGGAAGAAATACAAAGGGTTATGAAAGCACTAGTCAAGGACAAAATCATTAGCCCCAACAAATGGTTGATCGATCTCTTTCTACATTTTATAGATTTAATGGGGCTAGACCTTCTGGGCATGGCTGAAGAATGTAGACTTTTGGGACATAATATTTCAAGGTCCATAAAATCCACATTTGTCACCTTGATTCCCAAAAAGACTAATCTTTCTTGCTTTACGAATTATAGTCCTATCTCCTTATGTAATTTAGTGTACAAGACGATATCTGAAATCATTTCCAATAGAATCAAGAAAACATTGTCATCTCACATTATGCCATAACAATTTGGATTTTTGTCCCACTGATACAAGATGTAGCTTCCATCACCCAAGAATGCATCCACACAATCAAATCATGCATGTTGGAAACATGCCTAAGGAGAAGCATTTGGTTAAGGCATATGATAGCATCAACTGGGAATAGCTTATAATGGTCTTGCACAAAATTGGATTTGATTGTAGGCTTATTGATTGGATATTGGCATGAATTATCTCAACAAATATGGTCGTCCTCATCAATGGGATTCCTTCTGATTTCTTTAGGATCACTAGGGGACTCCGATAGGGCTGTGTTATTTCCATTGTTGTTCATATTAGTCATAGATGGTTTGAGTAGGGGAATCAGGGAAGACAAAGCATAGGGATTGATTACAAGTTCGAGGGTTACAAGGCATACTAGCATCACACACCTCATGTTCGTAGATGACTTTCTCTCTACAAGACAAATAAATAGAAATGAATGGTGGGATTTTCACTATATCCTATCCAGATTTGGGGTTGCGTCAGGGCTCATTCTAAATAGAAAGAAATCTTAATTATCATTTATACTTTAGATGTGGAGATAGTTGGGGAGATTTCCAACATATTTGAGGTAAAATTGGTTCCACTTGTTGGATGTTTCAGGTACCTGGGATTTATATTGAAGAAAAATAAGTATGAATGTTTGGATTGGAAGTGGATAATCAAGAAGTTCGAGAAAAAACTAAACCTTTGGACACACAGGTGGCTGAATCTAAGTGGTAGATTGGTCATGATCAAAACAATCAAGCAAGTTATTTCTGCTTGATCAAATATTAAATATTGGCCCGACATAGATACAGAGGATAATGTGCCACTATTGGTCCACTTAAAAAAAAAAAAAAAAAAAAAAAAAAAAAAAAAAAAAAAAAAAAAAAAAAAAAAAAAAAAAAAAAAAAAAAAAATAAAAAAAAAAAATAAAAATAAATTAATTAATTAAAAATAAAAATAAATAAATAAAAAATTAAATAATTCCCACCTGGGTGCTTCAAATCCACATCAGCCTTTTGACAATATCCTTGTGTATCAGAATATGATCTATTCGCATAGTAAACTATCTACAAATCAAATGTCGTCACCTACTTCAATATAATTATTTCCTTCCAGATAGCCAACAATTGACTCATTCGCTAGATATGTGAACAATTATTTGGATGCCCCAAGGCATACCAATAATGTTCTGATAAAATATGACAAGTGGAGTGTGTGCCCATGGTTAACAACCCCCAATTCAAAGCTACCACAACAGAAGGCCCACCTCCAATAGTGTTAGATTCCAATCTAGTTAGGCAAGATTCCCTGAGCGTCCTATAAATAGAGACCAAGTGCAACAATCCAACAGGGTATCAAAATGATGGTGATCAATAGTATTGTGTTATTCCTAACAAAGGGATTTGATCCTGAAGGATATAATGCATTAAATCCTTACAAATCCATGTCCTAGCATCCATAAATGGCATAAAAGAAAAAAGAAAAAATTCTTCCCAAAACTCACTAACCACATTAACTAATAAGAGTTGTGTTGAAATTGTCATCCCTACCGATCGCAACCAACACCAAAAATGGTCAATACCATCCACGATCAGGGATCAAATCTCATAGGCTCTAAGGCATCTTCATATCCCATGGAGGGCCAATCCCCATAGATAAAATATACCCCAATCAACTAGTGAAAAAACTATGTCCAGATACCTAATCATCGATGTCCAAACTAGAGGTTGTTTATGTACACCGATAACCAATGACATGTCGACTGAAAATTCCACCACCAACTATGAAGACATAAGAACAATTCCCCTAGTGAGAATGAGGACTAACATATAAAATCTAACTCCCATCAGCCTGGGACCATAAACACTCCAAATGTTCATGCAAAGATTTCATATAGAAGGATAACACCATTTCTAGAACAACCTAAGTAATATTGATACCTGCTACCCCTCTTTAGACTTAATATCCTACTGACTAAGAAGAACCAACTCCATATCCATTGTATAGGGTCGATACTAGCAACATCTAATGTTATGGCGCACCCACTAGTACCCGCACCCACCGTTACATACATATGCAATCTATGTAGTACCAACACCATTTACAATAGTACCAACTACACCAAACCTAGTAGAAACAACATTTCCAACCAATACTCACCCCAAACTACTATGTCTACTATGTCTACCTACACCACTGGTTATGTGCAAAAACAATCCACACACCAACATCATCTAGACCAGCACAAACTGCAACATATCCAACATGTTATGTAACTAGATCACAAAAACAAAAGAAAATATATGTCAATGACTTGAAAATAAGCCTCTTCAAGGGGGGAACCTCCTTTTACATCACATAAATGAACAATTCCTGGAAGATTCAAATGACAAGACCTCCTTGGTATATATAAGAGTCTAAAGGGTCAAAATATAATTAGGGCCTACATAACAATAATAATGTAAGGGCTCTACAATAACAATAATAGGTTCCTTTGCGCATTACAATAACAATATGGGGGTTCTATGGTGCACAACAATAATAACATGGGGGCTATGCTAGTCTTATAGGGACCTAACATGCCCCTCTCCTTCAAAAAAGTGTTTTCCTCAATGCTTCAGTAGTTTTGGATGCTTCTGTATGAAACACTTATCCTCCCATGTGGAATCTTCAGCAAGTTCTTCCATTTAATGAGATATTTTGAAATTGATCGATTTTGTAGCTATCAAATTCATGTTTCCATGATTGTTTTAGGTTCCAATATGATTTTTCATTCCTCATCAAGTTCTGGAAATATGGTTTGAATTGGGAGCTTGTCACGTATAACCTTATTCAAGAATAAAACATGCAAAACTAGGTGTACTCATGAAGATGCAGGCAACTCCAATTTGTATGCCATAGTACAAATCCTTTGCAATACCTTGTAAGGGCCATAGTACTTGGGTGATAATTTATTATCCTTCATATCTTGCTTGAGCAAAAATTATTTGTATGGTTATAGCTATAAAAAAGCCCAATCACCCACATCAAAACTCATTTCACTGTGATGTTGATTTGCCTATTGTCTCATTCGATTCTGCACTAGATTCAGGTTATCCTTTAAGAGTTAGACATTTTTTTGTTGATTCTTGATGTGATCTTCCACTGCTTGAACTTTTGAATTATATCTTAAATATGATGTGATGGATGGTGGATGATATCCATAAAGCACCATAAATGGGGTCATTTTTGTTGTGGTATGGAAAGAAGATTTATTCCGCCATTCTGCCAAAATTAACCACTTGACCCATTATGTTTGTTAATTAGATATTGACAAATGAAATTATCCTTCCAAACATTTGTTAACTATCTCAGTTTTCCCATCAGATTGAGGATGATAAGATGAGAAATGAGCTTATTGAGTACACGAAAATAAAATAATTTTGTCCAAAAATTTGCAGTGAAAATGGGATCTCTGTCACTTACAATAATCTTTGGGTTTCCATGTAGCTTTTGAATCATTTCCACCAATACAATAGAAATTGTACTCGCTTTAAAAGGATGAGATATTACACAAAAGTGTGCATATTTGGTAAGTCTATTAACTACCACCATGATGACACTCTTTCCTTTGAACTTGGTTAAACCTATGATAAAATTCATTGAGACTTCCTCCCAATGCTAAATTCAAATAACTAATGGTTGTAAAATACCTAGGGTCTTAATTGTCTCAACTTTATTTTGTTGGCAAACTAAACATTTTGCCACAAACTTCTAAATATCATATTTAAATTCATCCCAAAAAAATCCTTTTTGGCCCTATTGCAAGTTTTTAAGAATCCTAAGTGCCCTCATGTAGGAGAGGTGTGCAAGTCCAAAATAACCTTTTATTTGACTTGGGATTTCTTACATAGATATAAGTGATATTTGTACCATAATGAATCGTTTTTCCAGATAAATGTATCATATGCACTAGGATCTTTCTACAACTTTTGAATGAGTGTCTAGACCTCTTCATCACTCTTTCATTCATCCCTTGCTTCAATTATCCAATCAGGTTGGATAATAGAAATGACACAAATCAATGCTTCTACATCCTCGTCCCTTCTTGAAAGTGCATCAAAAACAACATTTTGCTTCCCTTTTTTGTAGATGATTTCAAAGTCATAACCAAACATCTTTCTTTAGTAATGTTGTTCTTGGTGCTATTATTTTCCCATAATTCTTAACAAACTTGTGATAATACCTTGTCAACCCAAGAAATTCTTGAAGATGCCTTAATGTTGTTAGGATTTCCATTCCTTTATGGATTTAATTTTGTTAGGGTTTATCTTAACACCCTCAGGAGATACAATATGACCCAAGTATTCCACTTCTTTCACCCCAAAGAAACATTTAAAGGGTTTCACATACAATTATTTCTCCTCCAATAGTTTGAGCAACCTGTCAACATGTTGAAGATGATATTTCCAAGACTTGTTGTAGGTTAGTATATCTTCAAAAAATAATAACACAAATTTTCTAAGGAAGGTGTTATGCGGGATTTATGACTGCGAATAGAAATATCTCCCCCAGGTCTGTCAGCTAACCTAGAACAACAGAATGAAAAAGGACCTAATGTTTTCCTTAAAGTAAGTAGATGAGGGGATGAAACCTACTTGGAATCTGTCATAAGTTTTGCATCTTCTTTGGCTTGAATTCTCCAATCTTAGCTCCAACTGCCAAAATTAGAACCTGCACAACTAGACAACACAAGCCAAGGAACTACAAGATCTATGTAGCATCATCTATATACTTCATTCAACAAATAAACATGATATTGAAATATATGAAATAACAACATCACATATATGAAAATAAAAGAACTCTTTGCATTGATATAAATAGAGTTAGTTACAACCATAAATAGGTGTTGATATTATACAAGAGATCCTCCAAGTTTTTGACTTGTACTTCCTTTGTCACAAAGTGAACCTCTAATCACCCTAAATGTATGAAAGGATAAATCACACAACAACATCTTAAGGGTAGAATCACTCTTCAAAAGCCAGCCCCTTGCATATGGAAGGTTGTAAATAGAGTGAGGTAAGTTGGGAATTATTATCCTTTTACCAATCTTGGGATTGAGATCCAATCTTGATGGGAGGATGAGATCTAAGGGTAAGGGGTGGAAACTCCAAGGTAGGATAAGATAGGATTCAAAAATTCTATATGAGGTAAATGGTTACAACAGATCCTGGGAGCTTCTGGAAATGGAGGTGTAACAACCTTGGTGAAAAGTTCATGTAATAAAATTTAATAAAGGAAAAATAAGACTATAGCTAAGAGACACTTATCCACTTATCCCAAGTTAAATGTTGGGAAAATATATTCTAGTGGGCATCACTGGATTTGTTTTTTAGTAAGGAAATTGGAAAAGGCTCAATTAAAGGCATTAAAAGGAAAAAAGACATTTTTGGCACATATATTTATGAAAATAAAGGAAATTAGGAGAAAAGTAGGGTGAAACATCACAGGTTGCATGTGAGGAGGAAAATGATGGAAAATGATGGAAAATGAAGAAAATAGAGGCCTCATTAATAAAAAGGATTATAAGGATCAGTTGGTAACCTTTTTTCAGTTCAAGTTTTGGAGCTCTCTCATTACTCTCTCTCTCTCTCTCTCACTCTTGGTCACTTAGAGTTTTCTTGGACCACTCTAGCTTTGGAACAAGGAAGGAAAAGAAAGAAAAGGGAAAGCAAGGCTCAAGGAAGGAAGAGTGGGATCAGGAAACTTCAGCAGGAATACTTGTAGGTAACATATTTCATGTGTGATTTCCTCACTAGTTTTGACATGTATTGCTTTGCATGTTGGTCTATGGTTCTCTTGTTGTCGATGGCATGGTTTTATTGGATTATGATAGTGGTTTTCAGCCTAGCCTTTCCTTTTTTTGGATGTCATGGTATATTGGGATGCTTATCTCGGTTTTGAGATTTGGTTTGCTGGATGGATTTCAAAATCTGAGGCAGAGGTGGTCTCAAGGTTCATTCCCAGAGGCCTAGGAATCCCTTGACCGGTTTTGGCAAGATACATAGTAAATCCTAAGGGAGAAGTCTCGGTGTAGGGACTAGTGATCTAGGTTTGGATTGCAGTAAAGCCTAAGAGATTGATCTCAGTTTAGGGCCTAGTGATCTAGGATAGGATTGTGATAAAGCCTGAGATACAAGGAGACAGAAAATTCCTCAAGGATAGTGATGGATTCTAGATGGCATTCCAAGTTCAGTTCTGTTGTGATCAGAGCACTGGTTTTGGTGTGATCATGGTTTGGTGAGGGTGGAGGTGGTTTAACCTATGGATTCCCTTGGTTTTTTTTGGATTAGTTTACCCGTGAGATCCCACATTCATGCTTGGAATATGACATGGGGATGACTAGCTAAAAGAAATATTTGGTTCAACCATGTCTACAGTCAGGTGGTATGTTAAAGTCCCAAACTTGGTCGGTTTTGCCTATGATTAATGAAAGCTAATTTATCTTGCTTTTTCACTTGTTTATATGTGGATTTAATGGTTTTTATATCTCTGTTATTTACAGTGTTATGATGGTTATAAGCTTGGTTAATTGACCAGTTCATGTCATGTTTATCTCATGTATTTACTTGTGATTTTTAAATTGATGTTGGCAAGATATAATTTATGTTATAACAGTTCAATGGAGAAGGTGGTGATCCTTCTTGTCATGTTTCATAAGTGTTTTCAGCCATTCATGCTCTGTCTTGTATCCTAAACTTGTAGATTGCATTGATGCCAAGTGTTTGACAGAATTTCAGTCTTAGTTGGGGATGTTTAGGCCTAGTCCTGAGGTTGATTTTTGGTTTAGTAATCTTGTCATCATGTCTTTGATGGATTCTGAAAGTTGTAACAAGTTCTGGGTTGTGGCCAAAATTATGGGCTAGAAAAATTCCTTGAATTCTACAGACGTTGGAACAGGTCTGCTGGGAAAAGTCCCTAGACATTGGCTTATAGGCTTGTGAGAGCGTTCAGAGGCCCCTGGACACTGGCATGCCTATATCATGTGAGTGTCCAGAGGTCAAGAGGCATAAAAGATCATTTGGACCCAGGGGCAGGATCTATAATTGGCTGAGATGTCTCTTGGGTTATTGTTGTTGATGTGTAAGTTTAGGTTAATGTGTTCCATCGATTCCATTTCCTTAAGGTCATCAAGGAGACTGAATCCCTTATAGTGGCCTCTCTCATCGCATGTTTACCATGGTTGGCCAGTTACTTAGGTAGGTGTGGGAGGAGGGTGGTTACATATTGGTATCAGAGCATGGTTGCGCTTTCCTTGGGTGAATGTGTTCGTCATGCATTCATGGCAGTTGTACATGTGTCAGTCATCCTTGTGGTCTATGTGCTTGTTGCATATGCATGGTGTTGGTCATGGTCGTAGTGATGTCACCATGGGAATAAGGATGTTGTGTGAAGAATGTTGTCATGAGTGTATGACTGGTTACATGTTGTTATATGTCGCTTACATGTGTCATTTTGTATGCTTGGTTACATTCTCGTATGTTTGGGTAAATTTTTTCATGGTTGGTTATATGTATGATTCTTGTAGGTTTGGTTGCAAGTATCGACGTTCATTCTTGAACACATTTGTTCATATGTGTGTGTGGTATATCACGCATTTCTTATGCATGTTAATGTTTTCATGTCGTCAAGTATACAATGGCGTTATGGTTGTTGTTTTCATGCATGCAGTCATAGCATGTGTGTAGTTGATATGGTCATGCATGCCTGGACTCTAGCTAGGCTGATGGTTACATGGTTATGTACTTATGTGTCATATGTCTATATGTCGTTATGATTATGTTATATATGTATCACGCCGATTTGATGATATTTTGAATGAGATATCTTCCCTGAACTATGATAAGGTATGTTGGTTTATGGTGATTTGGTTTAGCTTACACATCAACAACAATAACCCAAGAGACATCTCAGCCAATTATAGATCCTGCCCCTGGGTCCAAATGATCTTTTATGCCTCTTGACCTCTGGACACTCACATGATATAGGCAGGCAAGTGTCCAGGGGC
>Ga0115851_101670_pt1 | contig 11439 bp, 5 predicted proteins | sample InSIn2gowninarea_FD_83865 | JGI IMG/M metagenome (GOLD analysis project Ga0115851, IMG submission 83865)
TGTTTGTGTGTGGGGTTTGTGTTGTGTGTGTGTGTGTGTGTGTGTGTGTGTGTGTGTGTGTGTGTGTGTGTGTGTGTGTGTGTGTGTGTGTGTGTGTGTGTTTGTGTGTGTGTGTGTGTGTGTGTGTGTGTGTGGAATTTTATTTTGTTGGCACTATTTGTAAGTGTGAATGGATGTGAGTATGTTTATCTTCATTCACAAGAGTATAGTTGTTAGTAATTATTGGGTATGTATTATTTATATAAGTAATTATGTGAGTCTCTATCCCTTGTTGATTATGATGAACCGTAGTTATTATCATGAAAGTCGATAGTTTTTCAAGTGAGAAGTTTTTTTCTAGGCTACTAGAAGTTTGCAAAGAACGTTGAAAGAAGGATACCAAAATTTTGTAAAGATGGTTGATTATATTTTTACTCAACCATATTTGATGGGTGTTCATGATTGGATTTGTGTATCTGCAATTATGATAGTTGTAAATATATGTACTTGTTCTTATTTACACCTTATTGTTTGATCATGGGTAGATGTGTTTGTCCCTATATCTATACTTAGATGTTCATGTGATGGTAGACGTCTAGTCATTATCACATGAAAAATAGAAGAATGGTAAATTCCCAAGTCATTACCACATGAAGAATGAATGATGGTCAATGTTTAAACATTGTCACATAAGATTTCAATAAGCCCATTTTCAATGAAAAGATGAATTCATTAAGCCCATTTCCCCTAACAGAATATGATGTTGATGTAATGAAAAAACATGGGGATTTATCATTAAGAGTATGTTAGAGATATTAGTATTAAATATATTTATAGTATGGTTTATTGGGGAATGTGGTGTTTTAATTTGTTATGTTTGTTCCTTTGTTATAACAACTTGGTTAAGTTGTTATGTTATTATTGATTATATCTTCCTATTTATATGTAGCAATACAATATGATTACTAGTGTGATCCATTATTTTAGGGATTTTTTAAGGTGTAGTGAATTGCAAGAGTTGTTTGGTGAGTTCAGGATCCATGTCCTTCTATCTAATCTCTCTAGTTCTTCTTCAAAATGATGATTTTTATCAAAAATAATCTCCAATTTGGCTCAATGATTAGCAATTTTTTTTTTACATGTTATCTTTGCAATGATGATCTTTAATAATTTGAAAACTTAGCAAAGAGAGAGATCTTAGTCTTTTCCAATAATAACACTTATCATAAAGAGAATGGAAAATTTGAAGTAATCTTTGAACCTTCTTATTAATAATCATATATTGATCCAAAATGGATTTCGAAGTCATAAAAAAAGGTGATTTTTCAAGTTCCTTTTTTGTTGATTTTATTACATCATGTTGAAGAGCTCTCTTTCACGATTCCAATGCTTCAAACGGAGAGTAAAATTGATTCTCATATCAAAAGATATTACAATTTTAAATTTAAAAAAAAAAAATCATCGTATGGGACCCACGTCCAATCAGTTGTGTACAATCAGCAGCCACATGAGTAGCTCAATCAACACTCAAGGAAACACATCAGTATTTCCACCTCCAATCAAAAGCAATGGAAAAGAAAACTTTTGTCTTTTATAAAAAGTGGAAAAGTGAGGTAAAATAAAATATTTATGTTATGGAGGAAATATGGTGTAAAAAATAAACATATATTTAATAGCACTATATGATGTCATCAGTTTGTCTTTTGTGCTACTTTTGGGGTGGAGAAAGTATACATGGAGTTGGAGGGTACTTTTGACCCACTTTATAAATTTTGACCCACATGACTTGGCCTTTGATATTTTTTAATTATTATGTTGCTAGGTCTATTTTTGAAGATAGTATTATGTGCGAATGAAGGTTTTTTTTTGGGAGTCCAATGTGGAGTGTTGGAGAAAATTGCCAACTTCCAACTGCCAACAGGGTCAACAGTGCCAAGTGGCACGCGTACAAGCCATCGACCCAAAAATAATTGATAAATGTTGTTTTTAAAATTGCTTAAGTATAGGGTATTTAGAAAGATAAATTCTTTATGCATTGAATGAATGTTATTATACATTATCAAACTAATAAACCAGCTAATAAAAAGTATATTAATCACCAAGTGAAAACAAATAAGAAATATCAACTTTATTTAAATAAAATTAAATTATCTTGAAAAATATATTAAATAACACTTATTTTCAAAATAAAATAAACCTCAAATTATAAAATATCCAACAAAAAAACATAAGACTAAACAACAAATCCAAAAAGAAATTGAATCCAAAATTACTTCATGGTCTATCTAGGATCCGATTACTTCCAAAATGTTGAAAGATATCCAATCATGCCAGTAATTGGAAAGGAATGAGTACTTGAAAACTTTATGATAGTGTCATCCACCTAGCAAATGGTACAGGGAGGAGGCTCCTCCTATCTGCATGAACATGGTGACCGTCCACAACAACAAGGCGGAGGTGGAGGCTTCTTAGGCGGAGGAAGAGGGCCGTGGGAAACAAGGCGGACACACTCGCATTTCCTTCTGAGTTGTTTGATCAAGCAAAAAGGATCCGCATTTCCAACAACAGTTAGGGTCATATCCTTCGTATTGAACTCGATCGAATCCATCCCTATAAGTGCAATCAAACAATAGCAAATAATGGAAACAAAACAACAAAATCAAAAAAATCGATGGTAATATTTATTCATAAATAGAAATCTATGAAACTAAACAATAGAGAAGTTCGATTGTATATTTGTACCGCACATATCATTGACAGATTTCAAAGCTTCTTTCTTACATTTACAGCAAACCATGCCCACGCTTATAACTGTCTTCTGCAATTGTATACATGCCGGATTAGGCCACAATCTATTTGCCCATAACAAAAATAATTAGTTAAAAAGATTGGTGATTGGCTTACATTCACCATTCTCGATCAAAATGGTAACAAAAAGAAGCCGAATTTGAGAGCTATGCTTTCCACCGAGTTGTCACTAACACAAAACTGTTACGTCTATGTTTTTATGTGGAGAAGACGTGAGGATTTCAAGTTAAATAGCAGAAGAACGTAAGGAAAAATAAGAAGAAAGTGTGTTTCGTCATGGACACGTCATGGATTGGCAAGAAGCTTTAACTGGGCTGGGTCAGAGGATCGATGCCCGCATCTGTAGTAAAATAGTTTTCGCTATTAATGGAAGCTGAATTGAAAAACTGACCCGCTGTCAAATTCCACCAATGTGAGCAGGCGGGCCACCACCTTGAAGGTAATGGAAATCAAGTTGAGGATAAGACAAAAATAGATTCTACAGTGTAAAATAGTTCAGTACCTTAAAAAACACCATCCAAAAATAAATTGTGATTCAGAAAGAGTCCACTAAAATATATTGAACATGCAAAGGCATTACTCCCAAAACAAAAGATGACAGATACAAACAACGATTACTGGCAAACAATGTGCTTCCATTATTCAACAGAAGAAGAAAAGTTATTATGTGGAATAGTATGCTGCATGGAGAGTGGCATTACCAAACCTTTCTATATTTTATTGCTATCGGTCAACCTCGCACATGATCGTTGGTACAGAAGGAGATGTATTTAATTTGAATGACTCCGTTAAATGTTTTTAATAAAATTTCTTATTGTTGTTTTTTTCTTTAATTAAAAATTATGAGTGCAAGAAGTTTTCCGCTGCTAACCACAGCTGGTCTTCATACCCTACATTAGTTGGCACTAGAAGAAAACATAATGTATAAAGGAAGGTTGCAAGCACCCAGAAATCCAGTATTAACTGAAATATTGAAAGGAATCACGATCAGATTGGATGCAATCGAGATTACCTAAAGAAGAAGTGCTCATATTGAAGACTTTAGTGATAGAGAAGAGGAGAAGACTAATCAACAAGAAACTTCAGTTGAAGAGCCAAAAGAAGAATTAAAGCAACAATTGATTTGGGCAATTTTCAACTTAAGAAGAAAGCTAAAATTATATACTCTCAATTTTAATAGAAGTTTTAATCTAGAAGAGTTATAAACTGGATTATAGATATGGAGAAATAATTTGATTATACAACTTGGAGGATGATCATGATCAAACAAAAAGGTAATGAAAGGGTAAATACAAAATTTAAACTTGGGAAAGATATGTTTCCAAACTAAAATCTATATTTTTTTTACTTTTGATTATCAAATTGAATAATTTTGTTAACGTCAAAATCTCAAACAAAAGGAGTTGGGGGTGAAATAATACATAGAATAATTTTACAAATTAATTATAAGAGCACTCAATATTGAAGGTTATGAGGAGAAAGTAGCAAGATATATACATCAATGGGCTAAGGTTGTCTATACAAGATGAAATTGATATGGTTTGAATGAAAGTAGTTAAAAGACATATCAATATGCATTCAAGATGAAAGAGAAGTTGGCTTGCAAGTAATAAAATAATTCCAATGGGAGAGGAGATTATGTAAGAGAAAGAGGATAGTCGAATGGTGGAAGAGGGTAGCAATCTTATGATGGAGAAAAGAGATTCGCATAAACAAGTATTTTTAGCTAAAGTCTGTAAGAAAAAAGTGAATTATCAAAAGGATGAGGCGATTTTGTTAAAGGAAGGAGTTTTTTTTTTTTTTTTCTAAATGTTATAAGCACTTAGAAGAAGTACATAGATCTTATAAGTCTCATCAAATGTAGTAGGCTGGCAAGCATGGAAAAGAAGCTCGTAACCATATTTTCCTTTCAAAAGAAGAAAGAAATGGTTTTTCTAAAAAAATCTTGGAGCTAAAGAAACTTGATTCATTACTCATGAAAGGAGTATTATTAAAACTAGCTAAAGAAGAGAAGGAAGCATCCCAAATATGATTTTTTTTCAAACTATATGCAAGTTCAATTGTGAATGTTAAATGTCATAATGGATAATAGGAGTATGAATGATATGATGTATAAGAATATGGTTGATAAACTTGGTTTGCAATGAAAAGAGCATCCAAACCCTTACAAAGTATCAAGGTTACAAAAGAGGCACAATATGTTAACAAGTGAAAAATGTATAGCAGATTTTTAAATTAGCTCTTACAAAGGTTCAATATTCTGTGACATCATACCTAGGGATGTATGTCATATTTTTCTCAAGCGGTCATGGAATTTTAACTAAAAGGTTATGCATAATGGGAGATTGAACACTATAACCATCACCAAGCATAATAAGAAGCATGTTCTTAGGCATTTCAAGGATAAAGGTGAATATTTTGATGATCGTCCTAAAGTGCATATCATCATTGGTAATTAGTTTTTGAAGAATACAATAAAGAATATTGTGCATGCATAGCTAAACAAATACAAGTTAGGAAAATGGTGAAAGAAGATGAAATAACACTAGACATAAGAGAGATACTTACTAATTTTGAAGATATACTACTAAAACTTTTGACATATAGGATGCCCCCCATGTGAAGTATAAATCATCATAAAAAATTTATCCTACAAGTAATCTTACTAAACAAGGCCACCTATTATATGACACCCATAGCGTATGAAGAGGTCAAGAAGAATGTCCAAGAACTCTTAGATAATGGATTAATCAGGGAGAATTCAAGCTCTTGTGTGATGTTTGTTCTTATTGCACCAAAGAAGCATGGAAGTTAGAGGATGTACATAGATTCTAGGGCTATCAATAAGATAATAATAAATTATATATTTCTACTTCCTCTAATGGATGATCTTATGGACTATATAAGTGGATTAGAATATTTTTCAAAGATAGATCTCAAGAATGACATCCATCAAATAATAATTAGAGAACAAGATGGATAGAAGACCATTTTTAAGATTAAAGATTGACTTTATAAGTGGTGGATCATGTCTTTTAGATTAAGAAATGCTCCTATAAGCACCTCCATATGTTTAATAAATCAAGTATTGTGATCCTTTCTTACTAAGTTTGTGATAGTATATTTTGATGATATTTTAATTTCTAGCAAAAATAAGGTTGATCACTTGTCTAATTTAAGAATGGTATTACAAAGGTTTAGGGAGGAGTTATTACTTATGAATATCAAGAAGTATGAATTTATAAAAAATAAAAAATAAAATAGATTTATTTGGGATTTATGATCTTTAAGGAGGGTTTGAAGATGGATTTTGAGAATTTTTAGGCCAATCGACCTTCTCCGAAGATCATAATTGAAGTGAGAAACTTACATAGCTTGATGATTTTTTATGAAAATTTCATAAGAAATTTTATCAAGATATGTGCATCAATTACCAATATAATGATAAGGGGAAAAGAAAACTTTTAAGTGGATTTTGAGTTGGTACCTTTTTTTGACTTGATTCAAATTCATAGCAAGTTGTTCAGATGTATGAGTTGAAGTTTCCTATGAAGATATTATTTATACATAAGTAGTATGATCCCCAACATAGTTTGGAATAAATAATTTCATCATAGCTCTTACGACCATAGTATTTTCCATTTGATCAATGCCTACTCCAAAATGCTAGTGTTGATAGCATCAAAAAGAATCAAGAATATGTGGATCATTACATGCTAGATACCAATTTAGGGTTTTTGAAGATTCATCTTTAGTAGTTATAGAAGTAATAACCACTACTATTTGCTCAATATAATTGGAAGTAGAGGCTTAATCAAGTGGAGGTTAAGGATATAGATATTTTCGTTGATACTAAAACTTAAGCTTCTTTAGATAGCTTTGATTTTTCCTTTGAGCTAGAGTCAACCTATTAGTTAAATTTCTTATTATAATCTCTAATTACTTGATCCTTACAGCCTCTTGAGAACTAATGCTAAGATTGGAAGAAGGTGGAACTCAAAACATTAGAACTATGGGAATAAGAGTTATTCATGGTGAAGGCATAATGTATAGTATAGATTTTGGAGCAGTTGTAGGAGGTAATGCATGAAATATGATGGGACAAGAAAAGGAGAGATTTTTTCACTTTTTATCAGATTTTATTTAACCTTTTTAGATACATTTTACACTTAAGAAAAATCAAATACATAAGTAATTATTTGCATATTAATCTCTAGATCAAATGCTTGAGAATAATGGATTAAAACTTGAAGAGGACTAGGAAATACCATATTGAGGAACTCAATTATAGGTCTTGTTGAATCTCATACTAAAATATAAAATAATCTCTTTAGGATGTCTCTTGAGTCTTGTTGAATCTCATATTAAAATCTACAATACTCTCTTAAGGATGTCTCTTGATTTTAAAGTTGGTTGAAAATAAATTTATCATCTCCTTCTTGCGCAACCTACCAAATAAATGCTTCTTTTACCTCATCCCATGAATTCATCGAAGCAACAAGAAAATATCTATACCATTCAAAAACCTTTCCTCTAAAAGAAAGAGTGAGCAATTATATCATTATAGAATAATAATTAATATTGAAGTTTGCAGCTAGGAAAGACACAACAAGAGAATATTCTAATCATTCTCTCAGCACCATCATGTGTGGGTAAACCTTTGATATCTTTGGATGGTACCTGTAGTGTATTTGCAAGAAATACAAGAGGATTTGCAACATCCCATGATAGAAAGATATTTTATGCACCTATAGCTTGTCCATCCATGTTTCGAGTAGAGATTCTCACGAGAACAACATGAAGAGGAGGAACATAAATAGGAATACACCTAGGTGATATAGGATTAAACCTTATTCTTTCTCTTCTAAGAGGAATTGAAAGTTCTAAGAATTTAGCCTACTCACTAGTTAGTACCACTTCTAGTAAGTCTACAAGGTGGACGTGTCAAGATTCAAATTTAGTCAGTTACAAGAACTCAATGATCAGAAAATGATAGCATAATCTCCAATAAGGTCTAAAATAGACCTTATGAAAATATTAATCCTAAAAATTGCTATGAAGATCTAGATATTTCAAACATAATAATGCCCTACTTGTGGTGGGAAATGTTTGTGTCCCATTGGGCATGCCAAAAATGAAGTATTTTTACTATAAATTGATATTATGGAACTTACAAATTTGCATAATAAGTTGTGTTGTATAAATTAGGAAGTAAATCTTCTTGAATGGACAGAGTGGTGGGATACATGTGTTTATGAGGGGTGATCTCTATTTAATCTTCAGAGAAGGCTAGTTCCTTTGTATTTAAAGGTAAAATGTAACTAGGAATACAAAAAAATACACAAAATAAAATAGAAACACATGAAAGTAAAGCTTAAATACATAAAATAAAGTGTAGAGTACAAGAAAGGAAGGGAAATAGAGTTGATTTACCATGGCTAAGGATGTAGCTCAAAAATAAGCACCAAGATCTAAATGAATATGGTCCATGGTATAGCAATCACATCACAAAGTCTCAGATATATCTACATATATTCAACAAAAAAATACTAACCACATCAGCTCAAGGAAGGGAAACACAACATGTATTAAGTTTTGTAATGCAGAATATATATAAACTTCAAAGGAAAATGATGTTAAATATTCGAATATTTTAGCTTCTAAATATAGGTATTTACATTGTTGAATTATATCATTTTGACATATACTTCATGTCATCAATTTATATGCTATATGTGTTAGAAAAAATAATTCATTATTGTATATGTGTAAATAACTTAGGTATGTTCCTAATTAATTGATAATAAAAGGAACATATGTAACACCTAACTTAGGAGGAAAAAGATTATGTAATGATATGAAATAATCCATTTATTATAAAATATGGATTATCCATGCATGCAAATGTGGATCCTTGTCTATTTTTTATTAGGGGTATTTCCACATGTGTATGTAGATCCACACACTTAAGATAAAATTGTGGGCATATGTAACTATTAAATAAGCATGGTTAGAAAGCCTTCCACCTATCATTCTCACCTAATGTGAGGATATGTATATCCTATGGACTATGGTATTCCCTGTATGTAAAAGGGTGAGACAAAGTGGGATATTAGAACATAAAAGGAAGGCTAGTCATTGATCTAAAAATTATTTTTTTATAAATAATTAAAATTCTTTTAGTTTGTAGAGTGATAAGAAGAGAGTTCTTGAGAATTAATAGAGCTATACTTAGAGTAGCTTACTCTCATGTTGAGAGGATCCAGTATACATCTTGTGTCAATATTTGTGTGATTATTTTTTTAACTACTCTTGAGTTGAAGATTAGGAGAGGTTCCTTCAAGGTGATCTTGAGTTAAGACGATTCTTACTTCCTTCAATTGGTACCAAGCCTTTTGTTAGCACCTAAAAATGAATTTTAATTTAATTAAAATACCATTTTAGGTATTCAAAATTATTTATTTAATTTATTAAATAAATGATCTTTTATATGTGCACTCTCATCTACCTTTATGTTTTATGGTAACAGGTTGTCTCGGCATTACAATAAGCCTAAGGAGGAGCCTTAACACTATACTTGTTGCCTATAAAGGTGGAGGGGTTGTACATGATTAAGGATATTACATGACATGACATAATCCTGAATCCTTGATAGGTGGCAATATACTTGTGTCATTCTTTACCAATGTTTCTTAACATCGCTTATCATCTCTAGATTTTATTATACTATGAGCTTTGCATTCCTCAGATCTTTCATCCACTCATGAGTAAGATATCACGCATTGAAGGTGGGATGATGACATCGAGCGAAAGGGTAAGGTATTATGGAAAAATAACCTCAATGCATCATTGGGTTCATAGTTTGAACACTAGGTTGAGGTCATATTCCTAGCTCTGTATTTCAAAGAAGCTCATTGTTCATTCACTTTCAATTGGATTTTGCATTCGTTCATCGTCATACGTAAAGTACAAGTTTGTATCTTTCATCAATCCAGTTTTGATAGGTCAAGGTCAATTAGGTTATTATCATCTTTCATGTCATTTATTTCCTATTATTTCATGGTAAATTGGTTAAACTAATATTATGTAAATAACCCTAATTATTATTATTTCGGTTATAATAATTGGTGAACCCGATTTTTTTTTATACATAGTTATATCCTTCTTTTCGATACGATCAAAAATTTATCATCATGTATTATATGTATATGTTTCATTACAATAATATGTATGTACTTGCTCCCATTACTTCATGTTTTTAGAAAATGTTAGGAAATTTGATGAATGGGAACATAGCCTATAGCCTTGTTTGCATTTTTATTCATCAAATTTTGAGCCTCTTTTTTTGTTAATTAGACCATTTCCTAAATAGCCTTTCTTTCTTAATTCAACTTATCCTCCTTATCCTAGAGCTTCCATTGTATTCTAGCATTGTTGCTCTATCCTATTTACTATTAATATGATTGTTTTGAGTTTGTAAAGATTGTATATGATTGTGTTTGCTAAAACCATCATATATCAAAATTAATTATTGTTAAAATACCTTTTATGATTATTCTATGATTTAATTAACAAATTGTTTCATGTCAATTTTTACACATTCTATACACATTTATTTTTCTTAAATTTTTAATGTTATCACATTGTTTTTATTTTTTGTCAAATTTAGTCACAATTTTTTCTTAATAAATAAAGTAAACAACATATCATTCATGCAAATAATCCAAAAAGTCACATTATATATATATATATATAAGTCCAAAATAAGTATATCAAACATAGTTCTATGATACAAACTAGTTCCCCCCGTAGGAACTCTGACCGATAGATGGATCCTGGGTCCTACTCCTACTCTTAGACCTAGATCGACTAGTTGATATAATCATCAGTGTCTATCCAAACTAAAGGATTTGGCTATCCTTCACTGTGATCAAATCCTAGATCCTCTTCAGCTCCTGGTAATGCATCATGAGGAGACTACAAAGTATTTATCTATCCATGTAGGACTTATATTTGGTCATCCTAAGCCTTTAGCTGCATCTATAGGCTCGCCACTTATGCTTGTAGCGCTTCCACCTAATTCTCTAGCCTTGTGTCATAGCAAAAAGGGTATAATCAATTTTCTTTTTCAAAATAAGCCAATTGTCAAATCCTTATATTCTAGGTATACATAAGGTGTCCATTGGGGGGTTATAGCTCTTGATGAGGATGGTGCCAATGGATCCATTAGTCAAGTAGGTGGTGGAAGATCATCTACGTCCATGGGATTTTGTCTCATCATCTCCTCCTCTTCCTCCTTCCCTACATATTCCTCTCTCTCTACCTCATCTCCCTTTGCCTTGTATCCCCCTTCCTCGTTCCCCCTGCCTCATCCACCCCCTCATCCTCAAGGCCCATAGGGTCAGGCCTCACCAAGTCCCACCATCATCAATACTATAGAGTGTGCTGATGATGTGGGGTATGCACACTAGGGTCATGATCCTCTAGTGCATTCCACTTTGCACTCTATACTAGCATAGCCATCACCCCTAGTGGAATCGATGAATTCATGGGATGAGGTAAAAGAAGCATTTATTTGGTAGGTTGCGCAAGAAGGAGATGATAAATTTATTTTCAACCAACTTTAAAATCAAGAGACATCCTTAAGAGAGT
>Ga0115851_101707_pt1 | contig 11439 bp, 15 predicted proteins | sample InSIn2gowninarea_FD_83865 | JGI IMG/M metagenome (GOLD analysis project Ga0115851, IMG submission 83865)
TCAGAAAAAATGTGCTATTCCCTTGAGGGAACAGTAACTGTTCCTTGGAGGGAACAACAGCTATTCCCTGGAGGGAACAACAACTGTTTCCTGGAGGGAACAACAATTGTTCCCTGGAGGGAACAGTAAGAGAAAACATACAGAAAAAGTGTTGTTCCCTTTAGGTAATAGCAGTTGTTCCTTGTAGGGAAAAGAAAAAACACTCGGAAAAGTGTTGTTACTTTTAGGGAACAGCAGCTGTTCCCTGTAGGGAACAACAAAATTATACTCAGAAAAAACGTGTTGTTCCCTAGAGGGAACAACAAGAGAAAACATACAGAAAAAGTGTTGTTCCCTTTAGGGAATAGCAAAAATACTCATAGAAAGTGTTGTTCCCTAAAGGGAACAACAAACACACATGGAAAAAGTGTTGTTCCCTTTAGGGAACAACAGCTGTTCCCTATAGGAAACAACAAATCAGCACACGAAAAAGTGATGTTCCCTTTAGGGAACAACAAAAGAAAACTCACGAAAAAGTGTTATTCCCTTTAGGGAACAACAAAAGAAAACATACGAAAAAGCGATGTTCCCTTTAGGGAACATCAGCTATTCCCTATAGGGAACAACAAAAGAAAACACATGAAAAAGTGGGAACAACAGCTGGGAACAACAAAAGAAGTCACACGAAAAAAATGATGTTCCCTTTAGGGAACAGCAAAAGAAAACACATGAAAATGTGTTGTTCCCTGTAGGGAACAACAAAAGAAAACACATGAAAAAGTGATGTTCCCTTTAGGGAACAACAGTTGTTCCCTAAAGGGAGCAACAGCTATTCCCTGTAGGGAACAGCAAAAGAAAACATATGAAAAAGTTTTGTTCCCTTTAGGGAACAGCAGCTGTTCCCTGTAGGGAACAACAAAAGAAAACAGGGGAAAAAAACACAGACAAACAATCATCTCTACTGCTCTAAACAATAGAAGGGCTATGATACAGAAGAAAGAAAAACAATAGAAAAAATAGAAAAAAAAACAATTGTATTTACAAGTCTCAAAAATAACTTTTTTACAGGACTGGTGCTGTCGAAGAGTTGCCTTCTGCAGCAAGAATTTGTATCGTAGACTCTTCGTGTATCTGTTGGCAAAAGGATTCCCTTGTAAGCAGTTTGTGGTAAAGGCGTACCCGATGCCCATTTGCTTTAAAGGAATAGCCAGACCCATCAATGGTGGCTAATGTAAGGGCGTCATTATCGTGCACCTCTTTTATCTTGTAGGGACCTAACCATCTAGTCTGGAGTTTGCCCGGGAAGTCCTGGAACCTGGAATCGTAAAGAAGCGCCCAATCGCATTCATGGAATATATTTTTCTTGATGAGGGCGTCATGCCATTTTTCTCTTTGTTGTTGAATAAGTGCAGTATGCTAAAGAGCCAATAACTGGATTTCATCTAATTCGTTTATTTGTTGTAATCTGTTAATCTGTGCTTCATTCAAATCCAGCCCCACTTCTTTGGCTATCCTTAATTTCTAAATTTCAAATTCTATGGGGAAGATAGGTTCCTTACCAAACACCCGCTGATATGGGGAGTGTCCTATTGTATTCTTCCAAGTCGTGCGATATGCCCACAAGGCTTCTGGCAATCGGGTAGTCCAATCACGTCTATGTGAGGCGACTGTCTTTTTTATAATGGCCTCGATTACCTTGTTGGTACTCTCTACCTAGATGTTTGCCTACGGGTGGTATGGAGAGGTGATTATGTACAAAATGTGATGATTTTTTAGTGTAGCAAAAATCTTATGGCCTACAAATTGTGGCCCTCCATCCGTAATTATTTCTCTGGACAAACCATACCGCACGAAAATTTCAAAGAGAAAATTGATTACTGTTTCCTCTGTTTCTCTTGGTAATGCTACTACCTCCACCCATTTAGTCACATATTCCGTTGCAACTAGTATATATGATTTTTTATTAGATGATGGATTTATTGGGCCGATGAAATCTAATGCCCAACATTTAAAGGGTTTGATGACTAGCTGTGGGTGTAGGGGCCAATAACAGCCCATCTGTAAGATTTTATGTCTAGTCTTGCGGTCTACAAAGTGTCCACCGCAAGGTCCATCGTGGTAGGCTTTTAGGATATCGTAAATTTCGTCTTCCCTGATACACCTGCGGATATGCATATCGGCTCCTGTGTGAAAGAGGTATCCGTTAATCCAGGACAACTGAGTGTTGTGTTGCACTATTAATTTCCTTTCTTTGGGCGTCAGGTGTTTGGATAGTTTTCCCACTGCTAAGTATTTCGCAACATCTGCGTACTAGGGTGTTTTCACGGTCACAGCAAACAGGTGCTCATCAGGGAACTAGACTTCTACCGCCACTGCGTCATCTGTTCTTGGCACTCGGGAGAGGAAGTCTGCTACTAGATTTTCCTTTCCTAGTCAATCCTTGATCGTTATGTCAAATTTCTGCAAAAGGATTAACCATCGTGTCACTCTTCCATTCATAATAGGTTTATTAGCTAAATATTTGATAGCAAAGTGATCAGTATACAGGACCACATGGTATCCTGTTATATAGTGTCTGAATTTATGAATAGCGTAGATTATAGCTAGAAACTCCTTCTCTGTCACTGTGTAATTCAACTCAGTAGGAGTTAAAAATTTTCTGATGTAGTATATCGCATAGGGTTTCTTGTCTTCTTCTTGGCCAAGAACTACTCCAATGGCTGTATCTGATGCGTCTGATGAAATCTGGAATCGTATATCTCAGTTCGGGCCTCGTAGCACTGGTGTTGTTGATAGTAGCCATTTTAATTATGAAAAGGCAATGTCACATTTGTCAGTCCATATCAAATCAATATTTCATGTCAAGGCATATAATGGTGCAGCAATCTGTGAGAAACTTTTTATAAATCTTCGATAATATCCAGCAAATCCCAGAAAACTGCGTACCTCTGTTTGAGTGCAGGGGATAGCTAGTAATAGGATTACCTGTATTTTTGCTGGATCTACCTGAATTCTAGCTGCTGAGATGTAATGGCCCAGGATCAGGCCTTTTTTCATCATCATATGGAATTTCTCGTGGCTCAAGAAGAGACTAGTAGCAATGCATCTTTCTAGGACTTTCTCCAATGTCTGTAATGCCTGCTCAAAGTCATCTCCATAGGGTGTGAAATCGTCCATATATACGTCTAATCCCTTGTTTATCAAGTCGGAAAAAATACTGAGTATGGCTCTTTGGAATGTACCAGGTGTGTTGCACAGTCCAAAAGGTAATACCCTATAAGCAAACTTCCCCCAGGGGCAGGTGAAGGTAGTCTTATCTTCATCTTACGGCGCAATTTGGATTTGGTTGTAGCCATTGAAACCCTCCAAAAAAGAGAATAATTTTTTACCTGTCAATGTGTCTAGAACTTGGTCGATAAACGAAAGGGGAAAATGGTCTTTTTACATGGCTTTGTTAAGCTCTTTGTAATCGACGCATATACGCCATTTCCTATTCTTGTTAGGAACCACAACTAATGGAGAAACCCATTTACTGTCAGATATAGGATATATGTAATTCACATCTAATAGTTTCTGTAGTTCATCTTTAACAATATCCTTTAGGTGAGGGTTTAATCTACGCTGAGGTTGTCGAATGGGTCTTGCATCTTTTTCAGTGTATATGTGGTGCATACATAGTTGAGGGTCAATCCCTTTCATATCTGGGTAATCCCAAGCGAAAGCCCCTTTATATTTCGTAAGGATTTGAATAAGCTTCTGCTGCTGGTCATCACTCAAGTTTTTGTTAATGTTAAGGATTTCTCTGGGCTCAATTTCAATAGGTTTTCTATTATAGACAATTGTTGTTGGTATTGTTTGGTCATTTATATCTTTTAAAGGATCTTCTTCAATTTCATTATCAAGGATTGCTTCAATCATGTGACATTTTAGATTAGATACGACAACAGGGTGGTTAATGTAAGTGTTAATAATATTGTCTTCTGTTTGGTTTTTAAATTCAAGAGTGTCTACTACAGTTAATGGTGATCGAATATTTTCGGTTAAATATGTTACAGGCTGCTTCCTAGTTTTTCTTATGATTAGGCTTGGCTGAGCTAGAGGGTATAAAGCTAGGTTCTTCACATTATTCCCTCTAGTTATAGTCATACTACCTGTTTGGTAGCTTATATAAGCATCTAAAATCGCTAGCCAAGGTCTTTCTAATATTAGAGGATGTCCATCTATCCAGTTTCTAGTATTAATAATCAAAAAATATGTTGGGTATTCCCAAGAATCTACAGACACCATCACATCCTATAATGTCCCTTCTGGTTTAATAACTGAACGGTTCGCAAGTTCCAGCAAGTTCATAGTTGGATCTAAGGCTGTGATGTCAAGTCTCTCATGGGTTGTTGTTGTGAGAATGTTAATGGCTGCCCCTAAATCAACTAACGTAATGGGAAAGGAGCATCCATTTATTTGTACTGTGACAATAGGGTTTCCTGGGTCTTCATATTTCACCAGTGTGTCTATGCCTAATAATAGATCAGACAAAGTTCTAACTACATGGATAGTTGGTGTTACCTTTATTTTCCTCGTATACTTTTTGGTACACGATTCCTTAATGGTTTTTGCATAGATTGGAATGTCCTGAATAGCTTGGAGGAGGGGCATTTTTACGCAAAGATTTTTTAATTCTCCCAAGAGATCGAAGTCGGGATATTCAATTGGGCAAGGTATAATCAATCTTTCTGGGAATGGGGGAGAAAAGGTAATGATCTGTTCGTGACTTTTCTGCGTGACTGTATTCTCCCTTTGAGGTGTTTGTTCTACAGTCAATGGTTTGTTTGGGTATGGTTCTTCCAGTTACAGATTTTTATCATCCTCTGGCGTGATTATTCGTCTAGACCTCAATTTGAGTTCATTACATTCTCTCAACTCATTTTCCAGATCCATACCTTCAATGATTTGTACCGACTGGACTGGTCTATTGTTAGGATTTGGTTTGGGTTGGGATGGGAGTTACGGTCGTAGATTGGATTGAGGATTCTGCTGCAACGTATAAGGTGCTGGTAGTGTGGGTTGAGGCAAGGGGACTGTCCCTACTGGCTGGTTCGTGGGTCTTTGCCAGCTTGATTTCCAGTTTTGGTTTTGTGAAGTGGAGGGAGACCATTGAGATGGATATGGGTTGTTCTACCAAAATGATGGAAGGTAAGATGGATTTGGCCAACTATTGTTCAGATTTGACTAATTGGACCAAGGTGGCATGGAGAATGCTTGTGGTGGCCAATAAGGAAAAGGTGGTTGGTTATGCCATGTAGCTCCTGTATATTGTTGGGAATTATATTGTGAAGGCTAAAAGAATGAAGATGGGTCGGTAGGCATACATATTTGCCGTGCTTGCCATTGGTGACGCTGGTTTAACAAGTATACTGGTTTTGCTTCTTCCTTTGCCTCCTTGAAGACTGCTTTCAATCCTGGGAGCGATGGGTAATTTTTTGTGGCATGTTCCTTAATGCATATGGCACAGGTCTGTACAATATCCAATGGGCATTCTTTATGACTATGTTTCTTTCTGCATCGAGGGCAAAAAATAACCAGGTTCTGCTCTGCTTCAACCTGCTTCTGCTTGGCTTGCATGATGTCTAACTTTGTTGTCAAGGTTTCCAAGATATCCATTTTGAAATCTTCCAGCAGGTTGCCGATTTCAGCACGTGTAACGCTTCCTCCAGAGGCTTTGTTGTCCCTGGTGATCGCATCGCGTCTAGCTGGTTTCAGTATTGTACTACCCCTCGAGCACCTGATGCACAAATCAATAATATTAGCATAGTCTTCTTGACAGATATTACTTTTACCCATGATATTTAGTGTCTCTATCCATTGGTCTTTCATCCCTTTAATCATCGTGGTTTTTAGAACATTATCAGGTAGATTTGCATACGGAGACCTTTGGAGGTTATGTTGAGATTGCAACAAGATGATGGAGCTTAGTGAAATGAAGTCGCCTTCACTAAGTGGGCCCGCAGGCTATTTTTGGCGCAAGTCTATTTTTAGACATATGGATCATGGTCGATGAATTGTAGATTGTTGTTTATGGATGATTAGTCAAGTTGGGAAAAATAGATGGACTTCTATTTTTAGATCACAGCGGAGTGACTGCTCAGTCTAAATATAGAACAGTCAAATATTATTAGCCCTTAATAATATTTAGACTATAAACTTTGTCTTATTCTCTTGGAGCACTTCAGGATGAGCTACAGATGTGGCACATGCAGGTCCCAGAAGGAAATACGTGGTTACCTATGGGATGACTAATCTTTACATGCAGGACTTCAGTTAGAACTCAAGTGAGTTGAGTTTAGTGGACTGGATCAGCAGTTGATGGAGTTGTGTTCAGTTTAGCTTTGTTAAACTGGGTGTATTTAGTCTAACTAGAAAATAGACTAGAGATGAGTTGGTTGAATTAGTTATTAATTAATTCACAAGTTATTAACTCATAATGCAACTGAAGAATACATCAGTTAACTCAGTGCATGCAGAGTTCAGTGAAGACAAGTGGTAGAGATAAGTGAAAGGGTGAGTTGTACTATCAGTTGTGCATGGGATTTGCACAAGATTGAGTATGCCAATGACAATTGCATGGCATGGGGCCAATACCAAGTGAATATAGCCTCTGCTCATGTGATTCCCAGTGTGGGTGATTCTCATGAGGTTAAAAACGAGTTTGGTTCAACCATTCTCATTCATTCTTGAGCAGGTATTGAGCTGTGGAGGCAGGCAAGCAGTGGAATAGATTTGGTGATCAGATCTGAGCTGTATTGTGTGTAATAGGTGGAGCTGGTACTGGATTGCTTGTGATAAGCATTGTACTTTGTAATGTTACATGTTCTCAATCATTAATATACAGATAGTGTGGGGCTTTTAGCGAGATGCTTTCCCCGGGTTACATACTGTGTTAACGTGTGAATGCTCTTAATGTTTTATTGTTATTGATGATGCTATATTGATGATCAACGTAGAGGAGTGTTATAGCTCCAAATCTCACTCTTATGGTTTGTCATGCTGCACACATGGCCTAGGGCAACCCCTCCTTCCAGACTTGGTCCTCAAGTTAAAAAAAAAAAACAATGTTTTATCCCTTGTACGCGACTTTGCCCTATGTTAAACGCGTGTATACACGGGTAGGTCTATACCTAACCCGCGTGTATGTATTAAAACACTTAAAAAAATATAAAACTCCTTAATTTCGGGCGAAGATCACGGGTTTTACCTGCTGATCACCTGTTAGTGCCCGTGGCCCAACTGTTCCCAACCAACTCCCAACTAAAAAACTACTTTGGGAGAGGTATAAATAGACCTCAAAGGGAAGGCCTAAGAGAAGAAAGAGGAGAGAGCAAGATTCTTATGCTGAGATTTTTCCCTTGACCAGGTCTGAAGTCCCTTGTGCCTTCTGCACTTCCCCCATTTCTACAGGAAACCCTTGTTTCCTTGTGTGTTGATGTTCATCCACCATTTATGACATCATGGAGTAAGGCATGGAAGGAGTTTTTGTTGGAGGCTTGAGGCTGGAACAGATCCGGAAGGAAGCTTTGCTTGGAGCCTGCTAAAGGTGACTCAAGTGAAATTTTTCCTCTTTTATGTACTTTATTTGTCTATAATAAAAGAAACATATGTCTTGGTTCCCGATATAGATCTTCTTTATGTTTATGATATTCATGTTTTGAATTCATATGTAAATGGTTGTTTGGATTTCATAACTAACTACCCTTATTTATAACATAAAGATGGTTTCTTTATAAGGTTTTGTCCATATATTATTGTGTTCTTTGGAATTGGTTCTTGTGTAGGACAAAAGAGAAGAAGGGAACTCCAAGAAGGGTTTGGACCCTAAAGGCCTTCTCAAACATAGGACATGAGGTACGTCCCCTTTACAATAGAATTTTCTTACAATAGCATAATGGCTGTATGAATGTATGTTTCTTTGAATAGATAACTTTCAGTCTGCTAGGGTTTCAACCCAAAAAGCCCTAGGGGAACATTTCCCTCAAAGAAGGAGCTTATGTATTGTGTATGTATTCCGCAATAGTACATGATTAGGATAATCTCCATTGAATATGTGTTTATTATTCAAAATTTCTACATGGTATCAGAGCTGTTGATCATCAGATCTACTATTTAGGAAGTGTTTACATTCTATTTCTTCAGGCAGAGTCTGTAATCAGGCTAGGTAGCCTATGGATTCATCCTTCCTTTGGAAGATGAGATATCCAGTGAATGCCCATACAGTCAATCTATGTACGAGAAATATTTTGTTCTCATGAATTCTAGATCGGAAGCGGTTGAGTTTGGAGCTGGTGGAATTCGAATTTGCAGCAGTGTTGTTGAAATGTCTTTCAACGGATTGCGAATGTTATTCCAAAGCAAGAGCGACTTGGCGCTCAAGGATAAACTCAGAAACAATAAGTATGAGAATGGATCTTCATCAAAGGTATCTGATGAAGAGAATTGCGCTTTGGTATTCAAAGCAAAGAAAGGGAAGAGTAAGAAAGCTTCTCAGTCTGGTGCGAAAGGCAAGAAGCAGGACATGTCCAAGGTGAAGTGTTTTCACTGTCACCAGCACGGACACTATGCCACTAATTGTCCGCGGAAGAAGAATAACAAGTAGGCTACTGGATCTTTAGCAAGAGAGGCTCTAGCCTCATAGTTTGAGCTTGATTTTTCATTGATCGCATGCTTGGTTTCAAGTGTGATGGGATCGGTGTGGTTCTTGGACAGTGCTGCATCTTTTCACATGACGAGAGATAGAGATTTGTTTTCTGATCTGAAGGACAAAGATCTTGGAGTGCACATCAAGATGGGCGATGATGGTAGATACAGTGCGACCGGTAACGGTACCATTTCCTTTGAGAGGGAGTCTGGTAAACCCTTCGTATTGAAGGAAGTCATGCATGTTCCATGATTGAAGAAGAATCTCATCTCTGTAGCGATGTTAGAAGACAAGGGGTATGATGTTGTTTTCAGCAAGGGAAAAGCTTTCCTGCGCAGAAAGACAACTAGTGAGACCCGGAAGATAGGGGTTCGAGTAAGGAACATTTATCAGTTGCATGTAGATGGATGCGCAGCAATGGCAGGCAAGGCAGAAGGATTAGTGAGCCGGGATGATGGCGAGTTGTGGCATAGGAGATTGGGTCACCTTCACCATGGAGCCTTGAAGATACTACAGTAGATCACTACAGGGCTTCCTAAAGGCACACTTGCACAGTCAGATCAGTGCAAGGGGTGTACTTTGGGGAAGTTTGTGAAAGTCACCTTTCACGAGAAGGATAGTCGTGCCACGATGATCCTTGAGAGAATTCACACAGACGTGTGTGGACCTTTCTCAATTGCTTCGACAGCAAAACATGGGTATTATGTGATTTTTGTTGATGATTTCTCTCGTAAGTGTTGGATCTTCTTCATGCAGAAGAAGAGCGAGACATACTCAAAGTTTTGTGAGTTCAAAGCACATGTTGAGAAGGAATCGAGGAAGAAGGTGAAGGCTCTTAGGAGCGATAATGGTGGTGAATTTGTCTCTGGCGATTTCAAAGACTTTTTCAGTGTAGAAGGGATTCGAAGAGAGCTCATAGCTCCCCATAACCCACGGCAAAACGGGGTTGCTGAGCAGAAGAACAGAACAATTGTGGGTGCTGCACGGGCGATGTTGCATGATCAGGGCCTACCCCTTCACTTGTCAGTGAAGGCATGCAATACTACAGTATATGTGTAGAACCGTTGTCCTCACAAGGTACTTGGCATGAGTACACCCGAGGAGGCTTATTTTGGTAAGAAGCCTAATCTTTCTCATTTGAGGATTTTTGAGTCTAATGTTTACATGCATGTAACGAAGGATGCCAGGAAGAAGTTGGAGCCAACCGTAGAGGTTGGGATATTTGTGGGATACATTGATATGCCCCACAACTATCGTGTGTATTTGCTAGACAGTGGTAAAACTGTTGTGCGACAGGATATAAAATTTCGGGAGGAGAAAGCCATGAAGTGTTCGCTTGAGAGGGAGCCACACTTGCATGCATATGAGGAGCTATTAGTTCCTAAGGATGAGCTTCAGGACGTGGATCAGCCACAAGATGAAGTTCATGGAGTGGAAGAAACCACTCATGCAGCGCCAACCATCAGAGGGCGAAAGCACTTGACAGAAGCTGAGCGACTAGCTCAAGATGTAGAGAAGGTTGTAGGACCACCTATAGCATATCGCAGGCAGAGACAGTCACCGGATCGGTACACTGGATACATGGCTCTTATGAGAAAATGTGTCATGACAGAGCCATCCTCTTTTGAGGAAGCTGTGGAGGAACCCGCATGGGTAGATGCCATGGTCGAAGAGTATGATTCTATTGTCAGAAATAGTGCATGGGAGATTGTTCCTAGACTGGAAGGGAAATCAGTGGTGGGTTCGAGATGGATCTACAAAGTTCAGCAGGCAGCTGATGGGAGTGTGGAGAAGTACAAGGCAAGATTTGTTGCCTGAGGCTTTTCACAGACAGAGGGAATCGATTATGAGCATACCTTTGCACTTGTCGCAAGGTATTCTTCCATACAGACGATTCTTGCTCTCTCAGCGCAGAGGGGATGGCACATTCATCAGATGGATGTGAAGACTGTGTTCCTCAACGGAGTCATTGAGGAGGAGGTGTACATTGAGCAGCCCGATGGCTTTGAGGTCTTCAGCAGCGAGTCGCATGTGTGCAGGCTCAAGAGAGCACTGTATGGGTTGAAACAAGCACTACGTGCTTGGTACACACGAATAGACATCTATTTCACAGGACTTGGATTCTCCAAGAGTGAGGCGGATCCTAACCTACACCAGATTGTGGTGGAGGGTAAGTTGCTTATCATTGTACTGTATGTTGATGATTTGATTCTAACAGGTGATGAGCCATTGATACTTTCATGCAAGGATGATCTTGCTAAGGAGTTTGAGATGAAGGACTTGGGCCTCCTTCACTATTTCCTAGGATTGGAAATATGGCAGCACAGTGGTGGACTGTTTGTTTCTCAGGGCAAGTATGCTCGGGAGATACTGGAGAAGTTCAACATGCATGGCTGCAAGCCTGTTGATACTCCTCTTCCTAGAGGTTGTAGGAAGGACGATGCTACTTCGGCGGAAGTAGTGGATGCCATTGTTTATCGACAGTTGGTGGGGTCGCTTATGTATCTCGTCAATACACGACCCGATATATGGTATGCAGTTAACCAGCTTTCACAAGCTATGGTTAAGCCACCCAAACTCTTCTGGAAGGTGGGCAAGCATGTATTGCGTTATATTAGAGGCACATCGGGATATGGTTTGTGGTATAGATAGGAGGATGAGGTGAAGCTATGTGGCTTCACAGATGCAGATTATGCAGATTGGGTAGGGAGCCCAACAGACAGAAAGAGCACATCTGGAGGGGTCTTCAGTATCGGGTCGACAATAGTTTCTTG
>Ga0115851_101655_pt1 | contig 11424 bp, 4 predicted proteins | sample InSIn2gowninarea_FD_83865 | JGI IMG/M metagenome (GOLD analysis project Ga0115851, IMG submission 83865)
GGATGGAGGGACATCTTTGGAGGCAAGAACGTACTTATGATTTTGGACTGTCTGACTGCAATTGTTGCACATAAAAATCATTGATGCTTTTATAATCTTTTGTTATGCAATTTAAATTTTATTTTATTTTTTATTTTATTTTATTTTATTTTATTTTTATTTTTTTCGATTCTTTTTTTTGTGCATGTACATTGATGTAGATTGAATTTTATACAATAGACCTTATCGCTTGTTTATATTGCATTACCTTACTTAATTCGTGGTCCTCTAATATATTAATATTATCAGAGGAATCAAAGTTATGAATTATGCGTTGTGTATTGTTTAATTGACTAGAAAACACTTGATGTTGATGGTTTTATTACAATATCACATGTAGATATTGCAGTATCTTACTTAATACATGATCCTTTCAGATATTAATATTATCGGAGGAATCAGAGTTATGAATTATGCATTGTGTATTGTTAAAATTGACTAGAAACACTTGATGTTGATGGTTTTATTACAATATCACATGCATATATACATATTATAGTAATGTATGCTCCTTTTCTTCATTTTTATTTCTTGTAATTTATGTGTTTGAATCTAGATATATGTTGACAAGCTAGTAGTTGACTTGATTAGCACTATTTTGTCACAACAATTAGAGAATTTATTTGTTTTCAGGTATTCATACTATCGATAAATGAACATGTTCTTAATGCTTATCCTTGAGGGAGAATGGAATGTCATAATACGTGATATTGTACTATCTTCTTATTTTTCATTATGGTGTGTAGCCAATAAATGTGGATCCAAGTACAACTAACACTTCGTTTATTCTTTTTTTCTTTGTCATATTCATCTGTAATTTATGTTTTGTCTTTTCTCATTGCATACTTAAGGTTTTAATTGTAATCGTTGATATTTTAATTATTATAAGGGCCCTTTCCAAAGTTTGACCTCTCTTCCTTTTAAAAACACACTTTCATATTAATAACTTGGCCATAATCATTTGTGTAATTTGAAAATATATTTAAATTACATTACTAGGGAATAACCCTTGTGGTGAAAGGGAGGCCACCCCTTGTCACCTAAAGCGGGAGGGTTTCTAACCCTCAATGAATGTCTTCTCGGGTTGCTGTCAGTTACCAAGGAAATATGAGAAACAACACACGTGTTGAGCATCAGACATGTGTTTCCTCTTGAATCAATACCCTTGCTAGAAGGGCCCACATTATTCAGTAGCAGATGGATCAGTTTCAGATGGCGTAGTTAGTTCTTGAGGGATAGTTGTAGTACTAGTTGTAGTAAAAAATTGAGGAGCACATTGCAGTTGTAGTGCAGACATAATCAGTGGACAGTGTAGAGACTTGTAGCATTCAATGACACAAGTGACAGTTGCAGTCTATAGATATAGGAGATTCAATATTTTTGATTTCAATCGCAACAACAACAACATGAGATCAATTGCAGTGCAGTGCAGAGTTGGCAACAATACAGGGTGTAAAGTGCAGTGTCAGGAGCAACACAAATGCAACATTGGTTCAACTACAGTGTGGTAGATGAATCAGAGTTGCAAAATAGTTGGTGGGCAGTGGTAGATTGTCGCAGTTATCAGATGTCAGTAGTGTGTATGGTGATGGTGTTACGAGATAAAGGGAAGACCTTCCTCACTAAGAGGGAGTGTTGATTTTGTAGCATCAAACATGTGTCTTAGTCTCAAACTTTGTGGAGAGGCTAAAACACGTGAGAGATTCAAAACCCAAAAATTGTTTTTGAAAATTCCACCTAGAGACAGCCCAATTAAATTAATTAATCGATAATTAAAAATGTCTAAGTCTAACTTAGGGAAATCAATTAAAATGAATTAATTGAGAAAGGTGAGAACTATCTAGAAACTCACATGGATCAACCTAGATATGATCTTAACGATTGTTGAGGACTTAATCATGGTTGTTGGTGACCCAACGAGGGATTATAATAGGTTGATAGGGTAGGAGCTAGACACACAAGAGAGAAGCTAGTAGTGTGAGTTCCTTGGTAGTTCGAGCTATCCAACTTCAGAGATCGAGAAGAGGAAGAGAGTTTGAGCCAGAAGGGATGTAGAGGGGAAGAGATGGTGATTATGCTGGAGGATTCTGGTTCCAAAGATTCAGGAGAGGAGGATGAGTTATTTCTCCAGGAAGTTGCACAGGGACTACACAGTATCCTCAATAATGCAGATCGATTTGGTTGAGTAGGAGGAGGATTCAGTTGCCGGAGGTCAGAATAATTTTTCAGAGGGTCGGAGAATTCATCTAAGAATAGCGAAGAATCTAATTCAAGGCAGATATGGGTGGAGCATGTTAGTGATCGATAAAGGATTGCACAGAAGTTGCGCAGAGGGGTTCGAGTTAGCCAGTTCAAGTGGGCAGACTGAGTTGGGATTTCTTGTGGAGGAGGGTTATTTTTCCCTCAGTTTATTTTTCCAGAATTTCTCTCAAATTGGATTGTCAATTTTGGCATCCATAGATTTTACTCAAAATTTCAATGTTGCATAATAATAAAACCCTCATCTACTACACCAGTTTTCCCACATTGGGTTTTTTCGAGGTCAATTGTCCAAAAATAATTGTCAAAATTTTATTGTGTGTGCACTATCATTTTCTCAGTTTCTAGTTTATTTCCACAACATTTTTATTTGTGAATAAATTGTAGTATGATTAATTTGATATTTTGTCGTAACAAAATAAACTACATAATTTATCAGTTAGGAGAATTAATTCTAATTGTTTCATTTCAAGTGAAATTTCACATGGTATCAAAGTAAGTTTGACAGATTAGAGGCTCAAAGATGAAGGAGAAATTCGCACCTGAGAGGGAGCAACAACATAATTTCTCTAGGTTTGCATAGAGGTTGTCCAGGTAGGTCAAGTCCCTAGAAAGGATTCAATTTTCCAGATGTAGAGTGTAGGAAAGTTTGTTTCATTCAGAAGCAGTTTCAGCATGCAGTGGTGAAGCGAGGAAGCAATTTCTATGAAATAGATAAGTACTTTCGCGAAGAAAATTCTTGTTTTGGGCGCAATTATTTTTGAAGCAATTTTGCAGTAGCAAAATCAATGTCGGGTGGAAGAGAAGTTTCACACACTGAGGGATTTTTCTTAGAGGATTTACAGGTCATGTCTACATGAGGAAATCTATGATTTCCAGCTGCAGTTGGTAGTAGCAACAGATCATATATGTGCATTCTAGGAGAGAGTGCGAGTAACAGTTCTAAAATACAAGCCAGAAGGAGGATGTTCCCGTTTATTTTTCCAATTGTGAGTTTTGCATAAAATGGCCTTAGCAAGACTTCCAGATCAGGATAGGCTAGTGTTGGAAATAATACTGGGGGGGGGGGGGGGGGGATAAGGTTTGTAAAACTAAATATTTTTTTTTTTCTTTTATGAGACAATTGAAAAACTTGCAGTATAAGAAAAGAGCGTATATATGCAACTACAGATAAATAAAACCGCGTATATAAAGCAGACTTATTATTTGATTTATCCTTCAAATATCAATCATTAATCTGTGAATCAGATGCAAATAAATAGTACCAGAAACAGTGAAACAGAGCAGAAGACAGTCACACATGAGAACACAAGATATAAGGAGGAAACCCAATGTGGGTGAAAACCCCCTGCTGCAATTCGTCTCTATCTTCTTTTTAATTAGAAACTTCTCTTTGCAATGTTTTGTACTGGTGCAGTCTTTACCAGTACGCAGGCTGCAACCTGCAGAGAGCTACAACTCTCTCTCGTTCTCCAGCTTTCTTGGAAGGGAGCTCCAACCCCCTTAGTTCTTATACTAGCTTGAGACACTAGTACGCAGGCTCCTACTTGCAGAAGGCTGCAACCTTCTCTTTGCTTTCAGGGACCACGTTTCATAAATTTTCAGACTGGATCCATAAGTAACATCAATCAAACTTCAAGAATTTCTGCATCAACCAAACTCCTTTTCACCAATCAAAACTGAATCACATAAACACTTCTTTGTCAACTGTACCCAGAACACAGTAACTGTGATCAAACACCAATTCTGAACCTAGAATACTGCAGCAATAAAACAGAAGCAGCTAGAACATAAATCAATAGATGTACACTACTTCAATGTTCAGAAACCTGCGTGTATACGCTTCTGTACCAAGACCAACCTGCGTATACGCTACTTTGTTTCATAAAAACAGCGTGTATACGCACCTGCACCTCACTGAACCTACGTACAGATCTATAAAGAATAATTTATTCTTTTAAGCATTCAATCATCAGTTAACCTAGATTATAGATCAAGAGTGCGCCACGTATAACAGATCAAAATTATACAGAGATACCAATGTTCAAGCCTTGAGATTTTGATCCATCAATAGTCCTTATCCTTCTTGCGCTCAGGTTCCTCCTTCATTCAGATCTAGCTCTGCACCATAACCCAATCACCAGTATTCTAGATCTAGCATGATGTCAGATATTCAATTTATTCAAAAGATGCTTTGCCAAAAGATCTCCTTCCTCTTTTTATAGTCTTAGGCCTTTCTCAATACCACGGTCCAAAACCATAGTAATACAATACCACAGGCTCAATACTTGGGATCAACACGACAACGAGATACCATGGTCCAAAACCATAGGTTCAATTACCAAGGACTAACTACCATGGACCAAGGGTAAGTTTTTCAACATATACGCGATTTATTTTGCATGATAGTGCGTGTATACGCATACGCGCCTTAAAAACATCCAACCTGCGTGTATACGCGACTTTTTCTAGCTGAACCTGCGTATATGATATTTCCTTCATTCTGAAAGCCTGAACTGAGATCTGTCACCAAAGTGAGTTGCCATCAAGGACAACACCTGTACCATAGCGCCACACCTGTGCCATAATGCCAACAATCTCCCCCTTTGGACTTGATGGCAACCCAAGATCCTCATTCTCCCCCTTTGTCATCAAGGGCAAAGGGCTATGCTCCCCCTGAGTACATGATGATATCTCTGTTTTGCTGAGCTAAACATGCTCCCCTTGACTGTAGGCAAGATCTGCAAGAAGATGTTCTGTAAAAAGAACTGTGACTTACATATCATAAATGACCTTCCTATCACCAAAGGACTCGATACATACATCCATCACCCAACCAAATGGGGATCATCCACCCAACCAAGTGGGGATACATCATAAATTTACATATGACAACCAATTACATTGCATCAATCATCCCAGGCATAGTGGGGAAAACAAAATAGGCTGTTACATGACCTTGATAAAGAGAAGATATACATGACATAGAGACGAAATATCAAGACTTATGAAAGACACCAATAATTGATAGTAGCAACATCTAACAATCACCATTCAGATCAACAACCACGATTTCCTTCTGTTCTTCCTCTGGATTTGTTCCACCTGAAGCCAACCACAGCTGTGAACTAGAACCACAAGCTTCTAGGATATTGCCAACAATGCATTATTAGAAGATTCTCTGCTCCCCCTGAACCTGTGTCGGATGGTCTCTGTCAGACCCATATCAGAAAATCTTCAACCAGAGCCTGTCCCAACTGATATCCATCAAACCTACATATACGCGATTATATCTGCACAAACCTGCGTATGTACGTGGATCCTCCTCAGGAACTCACGTATACCAAAAATTTCTCTGAAATAGACAAGGTTCAACAACAAGATGATGCATCAACTACCCCCAGCTTCTGTCTGAGGTATTCAAATGTATCCCTGGGCAGTGGTTTGGTGAGAATATCAACAACTTGTTCCTTAGATGGAACATACTCCAACTTGACCTTTTGTTCCAACACTTGTTCCCGTAGAAAGTGATACTTGATTGGTATGTGCTTGGTTTTTGAATGCATGACTGGATTCTTTGAAATACTGATTGCACTTGTATTATCACATAAGATGGAGATAGGTGGAGTACAAGTGATTTGAAAATCTTGCATGGTTTGCATCATCCAAAGGAGTTGAGTGCAACAAGATGCAGCAGCCACATATTCTGCTTCAGCTGTAGATAAAGCAATCGAACTTTGTTTCTTGCTAAACCAAGATACTAATCTGGAACCCATAAAGAATGCTCCACCACTTGTGCTCTTTCTGTCATCCACGCTTCTGGCCCAATCTGCATCTGTATAGGCATGAAGAGTGAGATCTGTATCTCTAGGATACCATAAGCCATAGTGTTGAGTGCCTTGAAGATCCTGTAACCATAGGGGTACATACTGGTTTCGAATCTTCCATGCCATACTTCTTCAGAATCTGCTTGAGGTACTTGGTTTGAGATAAGAAGATGCCGCCTTCATTTTGTTGGATTTGCAATCCAAGAAAGTATGTCAGTTCTCCAAGCAAAGACATTTCGAATTCTTTCTACATCACCAAGGCAAAGCTTTGACTCATAGATTCTTCATTACTGCCAAAGATAATATCATCTACATACACAACAAGTATTAGCAATTTGTTATTTTCAATTTTTATATAAAGATTGCTATCTGATGATCCTTTTGAGAATCCTTGTTGATGAAGATATTTGTCCAACCGGTAGTACCAAGCCCTTGGAGCCTGTTTAAGACCATAGAGAGCCTTTTTTAGTCTACATACAAGATTTGGATCATTCCCAAGAATGAAACCATCAAGTTGCTCAATGTACACTTCTTCTTCTAAGTCTCCATTCAGAAAGGCTGATTTCACGTCCATTTGAAATACTTTGAACTTCTGAAAGCTTGAGAGAGCAAGGAACATTCGGATGGCCTCAAGTCTAGAAACGGGAGCAAAAGTTTCTTCAAAGTCTATTCCTTCTTGTTGAGCATAACCCTTACAAACCAGTCTGGCCTTATTTCTAATTACTTCCCCATTTTCATTCAACTTATTTTTGAAGATCCATTTTGTCCCTATGACATTCTTATCTTTTGGTCTAGGAACCAACTCCCAAGTGTTGTTCTTTTTGATCTGCTCAAGTTCTTCATCCATAGCCTTGACCCAACATTCATCTTTCCATGCCTCTTTTACATTTTTTGGTTCAGTGGAGGAGCGTAATGCCAAATAGCTTGAAGCTTCTGCAATTGTTCTTCTTGTTTGTACGCCTGCTTCTTTCTACCCCAAAATCTGAGATTCTGGATGATTCTTCTGAACGTACCTGGATGGAGTCTTCTCTTCTATCCTTATTGTTACTCTGGTGCCTCTTGAGGTTCTTCTTCATCATCTATCTGATTTGGAGAGTAATCTTCATCCTCTTCGATATTTTCATGATTTACTTGCCTAGGGATGTATCCTTTTTCATCAACCACTACATCAATGCTGTCAACAGTTCTTCCAAGTATTTTATTGTAACACTTATAAGCTTTGCTATGGGAAGAATAACCAAGGAGAATGCCTTCATCTGCTCTAGGTTCAAGTTTGCCAAGCTGTTCATCAGTATTCTTAATATAGCATTTGCTTCCAAAAATTTTGAAATGCTTTACCGAAGGAGTCTCACCATACCAGAGCTCACGAGGAGTTTGAGTGCTGTTCACTCGGACATTTGTTTTGTTGAGAATAACAACCGCAACATATGCAGCTTCTCCCCAGAAGGTTGTGGGAGTTCCAGACTCATCAAGCATAGCACGAGCCATTTGTTGAACCGTTCTGTTCATCCTTTCCACCACTCCATTTTGTTGAGGAGTCCTAATTGTAGAGAATTCCCTTCTTATTCCATGTTCTTCACAGAAATCGAAAAATTCATTTGAGGTAAACTCCCCACCTCTGTCAGACCTGAGGCACTTTATTTTGTGATCTGATTCGTTTTCGACCAAGGCTTTGAAGGATTTGAATTTTTCGAATGCTTCGTCTTTGTACTTCATGAGTCCTAACCAAACCATCCTGGAGAAGTCGTCAATGAATAATATAAGGTATTCCTCTCCTCGAGGTGTCCTTGTCCTAAATGGACCACATACATCTGTATGGACAATTTCGAGAGGCCTGCTAGCTGATCCTTCCTTCTCAGGGAAGTTAGTTCTGGTTTGCTTACCAAACTGGCATGATTTGCATATGGTGTTGTCTGGAATTTTGATATCTGGAAGTCCACGAACTGCCTGGTATTTGCATGCTTTCCTTATTTGTGAAAAACTTAGATGCCCTAACCTTCGGTGCCATAACCAGTGTTCATCATCCTTGCTCAAATAGCATTGTTTTTGTCCTTCTTCAAATATGTATAAATTGTTTGGAGTTCTTCTGCCTTTGATCACTGTTTCTCCTGTATCAAGATCATGAACTCCACATCCATTTGATCGAAATATTACCTCGGTTCCTTGATCGCACATCTGACTGACACTCAGTAGATTATGCTTCAATCCATCAACATACAAAACATTTCCAGCTTTGACCTTTTCTTTCAACTGAGCAATACCTTTTCCTTTTATGGATGCAGGAGTATCATTCCCAAACGAAACTTTCTTTCCTTTTTCTAAAGCAGTATATGATTCAAGTTTTTCTTTATCACCTGTCATATGCTTTGAACATCCGCTGTCGATGTACCATTGATTTTCCTGTCCTTCTACATAAAATGCTATCCCACATCTTTCTGGTCGAGGTTCCTTTATTCTCCATGTTCTGGTGCTTGAGGTTTGTTCTTTTGTCTGCCGAAACCTGCTCCTGCATTCAGAATCTTCATGACCAAAGTTATTACAAATAGAGCATTCAATTTCATTTTCAAGAGCTGAAAAGTTGTTATAGGTCCTTTTCGTAATCCCAGTCATACTTCTTTGTTTTTGAGCTTCTCTAGTCATGATTGTCTTGTAGGCAACACATTGAGTTGCTTTGTGACCAAAGTTATGGCAAGAGAAACATTGGCCATTGAAGAAACTTCTGCGATTATCAAATTTACCAGCCATATGATTGTAGTTTCTATTGTCATCCATTCTTGAGGCAAATTGAGAAGATCTTACCTGTGGCTGATTGTAGCTTTTGTTCACCCTTAAGGTGACTTGTCCCTGATTTACCTGGTAGTCTTTGTTTATTCTTGATGGAATTTGTCCCTGTTTTATCTGGTGATCTCCATTTGGCTTTTGCTCATACCTCCTTGCTACATCAAGATAACTCTTTGAGGTGGATGCTTGAGATGCTTCTCCATTATACCCCAGACCTGTCTTGATTAGTGGAGAGCGCTGTACTTTGATGATCTCATCCAGAGTTTCAGATCATTTAACAGATTTAAGATTAATAGCCTTTGTTTTCTCAATTTCTTTTCTAAGCCCAACAATTTCACATTCTAACTTCTCAAGAAATTGTTCCTTTTCATCAAGTTGGAATTGCAGAGTATCAATGATCATATTCTTTTCTTCTAAACATATTTTGAGTCTAGAAATATCTTCATGAAAACCATCTACATCTATAGCATCCATGTAATCATCATCTTCAAAATCTATTAAAATTTTATAGTTATTACCTCGTTCATCTTCATCACTATTTGAAATACCATCACTATCTTCATGAGTGTAGTAACTTTTCTTAGTTGCATTCTGTTTCTTGTTCCATCTAACAGGTTCCTTCCCTCTATCCTTATGTGGACATTTGGTAGCATAGTGACCGACTCTCCCACAAGCAAAGCATTTGAAGGGTAACTTACCTCTGAATCTTCCAGTACCGCGTTGAAGATTCTTGACAGAATTTGATTCTTCTTCCCCTTCTGATGCATGTCCTAACTCATAGTAGTCTCCTTTGCCTAAAGCCTTGAAAACTGTTTCTCTCCTGTTTGATGGTCCTCCTTTCCTCATTTCATAAGCAGTTAGAATCCCGTGTAGCTGTGACATGGTAAGGTTTCGAAGATTCTCCTTTTCTTTAATTGCCGAAACTTTAGATTCAAATCTAGGGGACAAAGATCTTAGAACTTTTTCAACCACAACAGCCTCTTTTATTTCTTCACCCAAGTTTTTCATACAATTAACAATCTCGTCTACACGAAGAAAATAGTTAGCCACACTTTCATCATTGTGCATTCTGAGATTTTCATACTGAATCCTGAGGATTTGAAGTTTTGCTCGTTTTACCTGTTTATCTCCTTCATAGCTCAGAACAATCTTGTCCCATATTTCTTTTGCGGATTTATACTGCATAACCTTGAGTTCTGATTAAGATAGGCATCCTAATAGAGTATTGACTGCCTTTGCATTTGTTTCGTATTTCTTCTTCTCAGTCAGATCTGTAGGAGCAGCTGATGGAAAAGTGTACCCTGTATCTATGATATCCCAGAATTCTCTACCAAGAGATTGAAGATAGGTAGTAACTCTTACCTTCCAATATATGAAGTTTGTCCCATCAAAAATCAGTGGCCTGATAGATGCTTCTCTCTCGTAGTTGCTCATGATGATGGATCTTCCTCCAAGCGATCAAGCTTGTTCAGAAGAACTCGCTCTGATTCCAATTGTTGGAAATAATACTGAGAGGGGGGGTGAATCAGTGTTATCAAGCCAATAATCCCTTTTCAAAATTCAGAAAATATACGCTACTTCAGTTAGTCAAACCCGCGTATATACGCAATTATGTAGAAGGAAACCCGCGTATACAATGCAAACTTATAATTTACTTTATCTTTCAGATGTTGATTATTAATCTGTGTATTTGAGTGAAATAAATAGTAACCAGACCAGTAAGAATAGAAGAGAAGATAGTCACGCACAAAAACACAAGATATAAGGTGGAAACCCAATGTGGGTGAAAACCACCTGTTGCAATTCGTCTCTATCTTCCTTTAATTAAAAACTTCTTTTTACAATGTACTAGTGCAGTCCTTTACCAGTACGCAGGCTACAACCTACAGAGAGCTACAACCCTCTCTCGTTTTCTAGCTTCTCTTGGAAGGGAGCTACAACCCCCTTAGCTCTTGTACTAGCCAAGATACTAGTACGTAGGTGCTAGCCTACTGAAGGCTACAACCTTCTCTTTCTTCTAGGGACCACGTTTCATATATTTTTAGATTGGATCCATGAACTTCAATCAATCATCAAGATTTCTGCTTCAACTCAAATAATCTGCCCAGATCAATGACAGAGAAGATTTCAGACATCCCTGTGCTCAATTTTAAGTTTCTCAAAGGGGTGAGTCCGAAAAGTTGTTTTTCCATCCAGACCTATATCTACATCTCACTCCTTTTTTCTTCAAGACTACCCTCTTCACAAACTACTTACCATTTCGAACCCCCTCCAAAAAAAATCATTAAGCCTCCCCTTTTCATCAACGTCTGTATGCGATTTGCGATAAGACCTTAAAGTTTGACTCTCTTATCACAGACCTCAATCCACATTCTTCTCCATGATGTTTGTGTTCGGGATTTATTACGCTCTACATTTTTAACCTGATTTCCTGCAAAACGTGATTTGTTTCAAATGAAACACGCTTATCAGTCTCATTTATTTTTAGCTTATCAATTCCTATTTTCCGTGTACAAGT